>Ga0123352_10004989_pt1 | contig 19793 bp, 16 predicted proteins | sample TergutLab28metaG_FD_89700 | JGI IMG/M metagenome (GOLD analysis project Ga0123352, IMG submission 89700) | Labiotermes labralis P1 segment gut microbial communities from Petit-Saut dam, French Guiana - Lab288 P1 | ecosystem: Host-associated > Arthropoda: Insects > Digestive system > Gut ... | reverse complement strand
TGAGTATCAGGAGATTCTCTCCTTCATTTTATCGCCGCCGGGGTGGTGAAACTGGTAGACGCACAGGACTTAAAATCCTGCGAAGGGTTCCTTCGTGCCGGTTCGATTCCGGCCCTCGGCATTATATTTTATTTAGCACCCGTGGCTCAACTGGATAGAGTACCTGACTACGAATCAGGCGGTTGCAGGTTCGAATCCTGCCGGGTGCATTGACTTTTATAGGAAGTCATAGAGAAGAGATAATCAAATTATCTCGGGAAGTAGCTCAGCTTGGTAGAGTTCAAAGCATCGCTTTGAATCTGCGGATGAGAATTTGCGAAGCAAATTTACTTAACAAGTACTCTTTCATAGAAATTGCAGTTGATTAAACTGCGTATAAAAAATCTTTACTACGGGAAGTAGCTCAGCTTGGTAGAGTACTTGGTTTGGGACCAAGGTGTCGCAGGTTCGAATCCTGTCTTCCCGATTGTTGTTAATACAACATTTTGGCGGTGTAGCTCAGCTGGCTAGAGCGTCCGGTTCATACCCGGGAGGTCGGGGGTTCGATCCCCTTCGCCGCTATTACCTTTTTATGACTGGATCTTTAGCTCAGTTGGTTAGAGCTCTCGGCTCATAACCGAGCGGTCGTTGGTTCGAATCCAACAAGATCCATTATGGAGGATTACCCAAGTCTGGCTGAAGGGAACGGTCTTGAAAACCGTCAGGCGTGTAAAAGCGTGCGTGGGTTCGAATCCCACATCCTCCTTTTGCATATTAGGTGTAACATATATGCGGGTGTAGTTTAATGGTAGAACTTCAGCCTTCCAAGCTGACTACGCGAGTTCGATTCTCGTCACCCGCTTGCTTAGTGATTACTTTGCATATATTCAGCAGTGAGTTAATACATCGGAAACCCCGTTCAAAACGAGCTGTAATCAAATTTTCAAAGAAAATTTGGGAGCATAGCTCAGTTGGTTAGAGCACTGTGTTGATAACGCAGGGGTCCGAGGTTCAAATCCTCGTGTTCCCATTGGAGAAGTACTCAAGAGGCTGAAGAGGACGGTTTGCTAAATCGTTAGATCGAGAAATCGGTGCGTGGGTTCGAATCCCATCTTCTCCTTAGGTAACGTCTATGAATAATAGGCGTTTTTGTAATTTATATGTCCTATCGTTTGAAGGAAGGAGGGGCAAATGGCTTTTATTTCCACTGAAGAAATCAATGACTTGAAGAGTCAGGTCAATATTGTTGATCTTATTTCACAATATGTGGCTTTGACTCGTGCCGGTAAAAATTATTTAGGACTTTGCCCTTTTCATGGGGAAAAGACGCCTTCTTTCAATGTTAATGCTGAAAAGAGTTTCTATCATTGCTTTGGATGTGGGAAATCAGGAGATGCCATTGAATTTCTTAAAGAATATAAGCAAATTGGTTTTTCAGATGCCCTACAAGAATTAGCAAAGTTTGCTGGCGTAACCCTAAATATTGAAAAGAATCAAGAAGAACAAAAAGAAAATCCTAACACTCAACTTTATGAGGTGAATAATCAAGCCGCCAGGTTGTATAATATATTACTCATGTCAACAGAATTGGGTGCCAAGGCTTTAGAGTATCTTGAAAATCGAGGTATTTCTTCTGAAATTATCAAGCATTATAATATCGGACTTGCACCTGATGAGGATGATTTTATTTATAAAAATTTATCATCGAAATTTACAGATGACGTATTGGCAAATGTAGGGCTCTTTAATTTCTCTAATAATAAAGTATTTGATGCTTTTCAAAATCGAATTATGTTTCCTATTACTAATGAATATGGACATACCATTGGATTTTCCGGGCGTGTCTGGCAAGAGGGAGATAATGCTAAAGGAAAATACATCAATACGACAACCACAGCGATATTTGATAAATCTTTTGAGTTATATAACTTTGACAAAGCCAAATCTACCATCAGTAAAAAGCGTGAAGTTTATCTGATGGAGGGATTCATGGACGTCATCGCTGCATATAAAGCAGGCATCACCAATGTGGTTGCGACTATGGGGACTGCTCTGACTGACAAGCATATTCGTCGATTAGGGAAGATGGTTAATCAATTTGTTCTTGTTTATGATGGGGATAAAGCAGGTCAAAATGCTATTTATAAGGCAATAGAGTTAGCCGGAAGTGAAAGGACTCAGATTGTACAGATTCCTGAGGGGCTTGATCCTGATGAATACAGCAAGAAATACTCATTAGAAGAATTATCTAATCTGATGACAAATGGACGCATTCAACCTATTGAGTTTTTTATTTCCTATCTTGCTCCTGAAAATTTGGCAAATACACAGAATCAGCTGAATTTTATTGAACAAATGGCACCACTCATTGCAAAAGAAAAGTCCCTGACTGCCCAAGATTTATACATAAGAAAATTAGTTGAGATTCTGCCTGATTTCGAGTATAATCAAGTGGAAGAGGCTGTCAATAGAAAACGGGAAAATCAAGTTCAATCAGGAGAAAGTAATGATAATTTTATCGCTTTTGAAGAAGAATTATATACGCCTGATGAATATTTCCAGCCTAGTCCCTATCTTGCTCAACCTTCTGACAAACGGGAAATTACGATTGAGTCGCCTGTTCAACGCTCTCGTGGAGAAGTTTCAGAGTCACAGCTTTTGCAGAGAATGATTGAACATTCTGAGGTCCTTCAACGTTTTGCAGAGGATGAGAATTTCCGATTTGTGCATAAGCAGTATCAGGATTTGTTCGATAAGGTTCTGATGGATTATATGACCTTTGGAAGTGTAGATGGGTCACGTTTATTAAGAGAATTGACGGATGAAGAAAAATCGCTTTATTATCAAATCTTGAACATAGATTTGCCTAAGGAATTCACTAAAGATGAAATATCAGATTTACTGGCAAATTTCTCTCAAGAGATGGAAGAAGTGAAGTTGAATGAATTGCAACAACAACTAGAAACAGCGAAGAAATCGAATAACAAAGAGCGAGAATTGGAACTTACCATTCAAATTATTAGCTTAAAGAAGAAATTATCCTAGAAAAAGTGAGGAAATCAATGGCTGAAATAAAAATACGTATTAATCAAATTTCTAAAAAAACAGGTTTTTCAAACAATGAACTTGTAGAAAAAGCACAAAAGTTAAAAATGGATGTTAAGTCACACTCTAGCTCAATTACAGAGAAAGAAGAGGATAAGCTTGTCAAAGCCATGGAGACTAAAAAAACTCCAACAAAAGCTAAAGCAAGCACAAAGAAAACTCCAGCAAAAAAAGAAACAGCTAAAAAAACAAGTACAAAAAAAACTGAAGCAACAACGCAAAAAGCAGTTGCTAAGAAAACAACAGTCAAAAAAGCTGAACCAACCAAGAAAGCTACTGCAACCAAAGTAAAAACAACAAGCAAAAAAACAGCCAATAAGACAAAAGCTAAAACTAAAACAGCGGATGATTTTGATACAAAAGCTTTTGAGAAAGCAGTTAAAGCATACATTTCTAAGCGTAAACCACTAGGAGAGGCTTTAGATGATGAAATCACCTCAGATTTAGTGGTGAAATTTGGACTGGAAGCAGAAGCCATTGAAGATCTCTTGCAAGAGATTCAAGACCAAGGGATTTCTATCGTAGATAAAGAGGGGAATCCTAGTCCTATGGCTCTAGAATCAGCAACAGAAGAACCTGCAGATGATGAAGAGGTAGAGGAAATTGTAACCAACGTCCGTATTGATGACCCTGTCCGCATGTATTTGAAGGAAATTGGGCGTCATTCACTGATTTCCATTCAAGAGGAAACAAAGCTTGCAGAAGCTATCGTTGCAGGTGGAGAAGAAGGTGAATTTGCAAAGCAATTACTAGCGGAAGCTAACTTGCGTCTGGTGGTATCTATTGCCAAACGTTATTCTGGGCGTGGTATGCAGTTTTTAGACCTTATCCAAGAAGGAAATATGGGATTGATGAAGGCTGTAGATAAGTTTGACCACACCAAAGGGTTCAAATTCTCAACCTATGCGACATGGTGGATTCGTCAAGCCATTACTCGTGCCATTGCCGACCAAGCTCGTACTATCCGTATTCCTGTACACATGGTTGAAACCATTAATAAACTCATCCGTGTACAGCGTAATCTAATCCAAGACCTAGGGCGTGATCCAAGTCCTGAGGAAATGGGTAAAGAGTTGAACATGACACCTGAGAAAGTCCGTGAAGTATTGAAGATTGCTCAAGATCCTGTATCACTTGAAACACCGATCGGAGAAGAAGATGACAGTCATCTCGGGGACTTTATCGAGGATGATGTCATTGAAAGTCCAACAGACTATACCAATCGAGTCCTTCTTCGTGAGCAATTAGATGAAGTCATGGATACATTGACAGACCGTGAGGAGAATGTATTGCGTATGCGTTTTGGACTTGATGACGGACGTATGCACACCCTTGAAGATGTGGGGAAACAATTCAAAGTTACACGTGAACGTATCCGTCAAATCGAGGCTAAAGCCATCAAGAAACTCCGCCATCCAAGACGAAGCAAACCCCTCAGAGATTATATGCAATAGAGTGATGCGGGGTTTATGTTATAATGAGTACATAGAGAAGACACCATAAAAAACCGAGTGCATCCAACACTCGGCGTGTCTAATATCTCTGCAAAGATTGGAGACTAGCTTAGGCTAGTCTTTTTGATTATCACAAATCATCTGATGAATATCAATCAAAATTGAAATCAATTCAAGGATGATTTGGAATAAAGCCAAAATATCCATTTTGGGAACCCTTCGTTGCAGAGAGGTGGAATACTATCATTCGCCTGAGCTCCCTCTAGCTAGAATATGTCGGGTATAGGGTGCAGATAATAATTAAACACAGAGCAAGCCAAATTTTTTACTTGCTCTTATCTAATAGTACGTAAAAAGATTCAAAAATTTCAAAATATTTCCAAATTTTCTATATTCAATAAAAAAGGATATAATAGATATGAAAAGAAAGAGAATATAGGGGAGGGTATATGACAAAATATTCAGTCGGACTAGATATAGGGATTGCATCAGTAGGTTGGTCTATTGTAGATGTAGAGAAGAAGGAAATTGTAGATTTGGGGAGCCGCATTTTCCCTAGTGGAAATGCAGAAAAAAATCAGGAGCGTCGAAATTTTAGACAACTAAGACGTTTGATACATCGTCGAAAGAATCGTTTATCCGATTTGACAAAAGTATTTGAGAATTATGGTTTACCAATCCCAACTTTTGAAAATAAAAATCCTTATGAACTACGTGTCAAAGGATTATCAGAAAAACTTACATTAGAAGAACTTTCTGAAGCTATTTATCATCTTGTTAAAAGGCGTGGGATTTCTTATGATTTGGGAGATTTGGAAGACGAAGATGGATCAGGTGGAACTGAATACGAAAGTTCCATCAAAATCAATCGCCAGCTTCTTAAAAATAAAACAGTTGGTCAAATTCAACTTGAACGTTTACAAGAATACAAGCAAGTGCGAGGGCAAGTGGAGACAGAAGAATCTATACTTTTGAATGTTTTTCCATCTTCTGATTATGCTAATGAAGCAAAGAAAATTCTTGAAAAACAAAGTGAATTTTATGAAGAAATTACAGATGAACTTATTGAGAGGATTTGTAAATCAGATGCTGGGAATCCAGAAAATAATGGACTAATCACTCGTAAGCGTGAGTATTTTCATGGACCGGGAAATGAAAAGTCTCGTACAGATTATGGTATTTATAAGACTGATGGTCATACACTTGGCAATCTTTTTGATGAGTTGATTGGAACAGATGTTCAAGGAGAAAAAAGAGCTTCTGCCTCAAGTTTGACCGCCCTTTACTCAATGACTTGAATAACTTGACTGTTAAAGAACCAAATGAAAACACAGACTCTGATGGGAAATTAACGACAGAGATTAAAAAGAAAATCATTGAAGTAGGAAAAACTGCTGATGGTCAGTTTGGCTTAACTCAAATTGTAAAATTGATTGGTACTAAAAAAGAACATATCAAGGGCTTTCGTGTGAATAAATCTGATAAAGCTATCATTCATACGCTTTCAGGTTATCGTAAATTCAGAAAAACTTTAGCAGAAGTTGAAATCGAAGCAAATTATTTGCCGATTGAATTTTTCGATAAAGTTGCTGATATTCTCACCCTAAACAGCGAAAAATCTGAAGTCAGAAAACAACTTGAAAAAAATGATTTTGAGTTTAAAAATATTGAAAATTTTGACAAAATTAAAGATATTATTATTGAACAGAATAAAGATTTACTTGTAGATGGCAGGGCGACATGGCATGGTTTTTCTTACAAAACACTGAATATGCTTATTCCTGAACTCGAAAATACAAGTGAAGAGCAAATGAGTATTCTAACTCATCTAGGTTATATGAAACCTGATAATGAAAAATATAAAGGTAAAGGATTAAAGAATATCCCTTCTAAGTCTATTACAGATGAAATCTATAATCCTGTCGTTGCAAAATCTGTGCGTGAAGCAATTAATGTATTCAATGCTATTTCAAAACGTGTAGGAGCGGAAAACATTGAGCACGTAGTGATCGAGCTTCCTCGTGATGACAATGCAGATGATGAAAAGCGAAAACTTCAAAAATTTCAAAAAGAACAAGAAACTGAAAAAAGTAAGGCAGACGATGAGATTCTTCAAAAACTTTTGATTTCCTCCGAAGCCTTGAAGGCTGAATACAGAAAGAAAAAGAAACTTTCTATCAAAGTTCGTTTTTGGTACCAACAGGAATGCTTGTGTCCCTATTGTGGTAAAAACATTGAAGCAAAAGATTTAATCTATCAAAATGATAGCTTTGAAATAGATCATATTATTCCTATTTCAGTTTCTTTTGATGATTCACAAAATAATAAGGTCTTAGTTCATACAAGTTGTAATCAAGCTAAAGAAAAACAAACACCGATTGGCTGGATAAATAATGGAGGAGGGTTTGGACAGCCTGTCACAGAATATAAAGCTAAAGTTTTAGCCAATAAGCATTATAATAAGGCTAAGAAAGATAATCTTCTATCAGAAGTTGACTTGAATAACTTGGAAGTTCGTCAAGGATTTATCGCCCGTAATTTGAATGATACTCGCTACGCTTCACGAGTAGTTCTTAATGAATTTTATGCTTTCTTCAAGTCCTATAATCTTCCCACAAAAGTTAAGGTTGTGCGTGGGAAATGGACTTCACAAATGCGTAAAAAATGGGATTATAAAACATTAGAAAAAACTCGGGATACACACCATCATCATGCTATTGATGCTTCGATTATAGCGAGCTTCCCTATCTTAAAAAACTTTGATAAAGTTGTAAAATTGATTGATGTAGATAAAGAAACCGGAGAGATTCTCAAAGATAGAGAAGCAGTTAAAATAGCAAAAGAGCAGGAACTTCTTGTTCAAATGCCTGTAGTAACTAATGAAATCTATGAAAAAGAATTTCGAGATTTGTACAATTCTCCCTTATTCAAACAAGTAACAGATGCAAATGATATTACAAATCCTGATAATCCAGTAAAATTCAGCCACAAGGTCAATAAAAAAGCCAATCGTGCTGTGGCAAATCAGACGATTTATTCTGCACAGACTTTTGAAAATATTCAAAGGAGCCTTACGGAGAACGATGAAGTAATTGAAAGAAGAGAAGTCCAAACTCTTATATTAGATAAAATTTCTGATATATACGCTTATGACATTTCAGGACCGAAAGTTGCAGGCTACAAAAAATTCAAAGAACTGTATGATAAAGAAATTGAAAGTAAAGTTTTGCCTGAGAGTTCAATTTTCTTAATGCGACGTAATGATATAAAAACTTTTGAGAAATTAGAACAAATTATGAAAGATTATTCAGAATTTGAAGAAATTTCGCAGTCAGATGGAAAAGTTAAGAAAATAAATGTTTCTCCATTTGAATTATATCGTAGAGAACATGATTACATTACAAAATATACTCGAAAAGATAATGGATTACTTGGGAATGGAGCACCTATAAAGAGTTTGAAATTTTACAGTAGTGCTGTATTTATCGAGGATAAAAAAGCTGAACAGCCAGAAAAATCTAAAGGAAAATTAGATATTACGCCTAAAAATGCTAGAGTAGGAAAGAGAGTGTTTCTTGACAGTTTAGAGTTATGGCGTACAGATTTATACTTTAATGTTGAAAAAGATAAATATGAGTTTCTATTTTTACGTCAAAGCGATCTGAAGCAAGCTCCACACAATAAGATAACTATTCCTAATGATGTATATGATTATCGAAAACGAGCGTGTAAAGTTTCTGATAACAGTGAATTTATCATGTCTTTATATCGTGGAGAGCAAATAGAATTATCATTTAAGAAAGACTTCTCAAAACAGCGTCATAAATTTCTTTTTTGGTCAGGCGGGAGTGACTCTTCAGGTCAAAAATGGGAATTAAAGCCTGTAGCAAAAAGTCAATTTATTAAGGGGGAACCCGAACCAATTTATGGTATGGATGAAGAGGGGAACAATATAAAATTGTTTACTGTAAATGGACAATGGCTGGTTGCAATGTCAGGATTTTCTGATATTAGAAAGATTAACACAGACATTCTCGGCACTTCTTACTATGTTAACAAAGAAAAACTCAAACTTGACATTTGATTTTACGAAGAATTTATCGTAAAATAGATATAGGAGAGACAAATATGAAAACAGCACCTATATCAGATTTAAGAAATTACAATACAGTTATTAACGAAGTCCATGAAGGAAGTCCCGTTTATTTGACTAAGAATGGAAAAGTTATCTATGCTATTGTTGATGCAGAAGAATATCAGTTTGAAAAAGCGAGAGAACATTTATTTGAAGAATTGAGAAAAGCTGAGTTAGAGTATGAAAGAACAGGGATTGCATATTCAACAGATGAGATAAAAGAAAGACTTGGCTTATAATGAAACTTCTTTATTTATCAGGGGTTGATAGAGATTTAGATATTATTCGAGAATATCATCCATTCAAAGGGGAGGAGATTGTTCTTTCCATACTTAAAAATAATTTAAGGCTAGAAAAAAGTCCAAAACTTGGAGCAAATCTGTCACATAAACTCAATGTTGAAACTGAATTCAGATATTTTATAACTGATAAGTTTTTATCTATTTATAAGATTGAAAATGAAAAAGTATTGATTTATCGTATATTTGATGGACGTCAGGACTGGCTTAATCAACTCGACTTATAATTGACAAATTTCTTCAAATTTGCTACAATAAAAAGGTAGTCGACGGACTATTCATATCGACGGATATGAAAGATTCTACTTTTTATTGATAGGAAAGTGTTGAGGATCTGCAAAGATAAGGCTTTATGCCGAAATCATAGTCATCTCTTCGGAGATGACTTTTTTTATTAAGAGAGGACAAGATATGACTTGGAGAAATGTCATGATAAAAGATGGGGATTATTTACGGTTAAAATTAGATAATTTAGAAATTGAAAAACAAAATCAAAAATTTACAATTCCTTTGAGTGATATAGCTACTATCACTCTTGAAGGAGATAAAATGGCTTTAACCACAAAATTATTAGCAAAGTTTGCTCATCATAATATTGCCTTGATTATCTGTGATAATAAATATTTACCTTGTGGAATTTTTCAAAGCGTTGGTCAGTATCACAGGACAGCGAAGCGAAGTTTAGAGCAATTAAATTGGTCAGAAGACCAAAAGCAAGAAATCTGGTCTAAAATTGTGATTCAGAAAATTACCAATCAAAGAGCAGTAATGATTTTGAAAAATAGTGAATCAGAACGCATTGAAAAACTGGATGAGTTACTTAAAAATGTAGAATTGGGGGATAAAACTAACCGAGAAGGGCATGCTGCTAAAGTTTATTTTAATAGCCTTTATGGCATGGGATTTACCAGAGAAAATAATCAAATGGAGAATTATGCGATGGATTATGGATATACTATCATTAGAGCTTATATTGCTCGCCTTGTTGCAGGCTCTGGATTGATTTCTACTTTAGGGATATTCCATCGCAATGAATATAATTCTTTTAATCTAATAGATGATTTAATGGAGCCTTTTCGTCCCTTGATGGATTACTATATCCTAGATAAAATCATTCCTAATTATAAAGAATATCTATCTTGGGAAGCTAGATGTGTATTGATTGATTTTGTCAATCAACCCTATCTATTAAATGGGAAAAAAACAACTATAGATTTAGCCATGCAGAATTATGTACAATCATTCATCAAAGCAATGAATGGAGAGAACACAGAATTTCTAATAGAGATAACATTGGAGGGAATGCGAGGTGTATGAAAAATTGAGATTAATATGTTTTTTTGATTTACCAAGCGATACTCCTGAAGAGAAAAAAGCTTATCGTACTTTTAGAAAGAAGTTAATAGAGCTTGGTTTTGTTATGCAACAATATTCAGTATATGTTAGAACTCTACCTAATCGCAGTCAACTCTCTAAATATGAAGAGCAGTTGAAGCGGGTCACTCCTAAAAATGGCTTAGTTGAGTTGATTTATGTGAGTGAGAAGCAATTCAATGACAGAAGATTTTTAATTGGAGAGAAATCAGTTCAAGAAGTAGCAATAGGGAATAATAAAATGGTGATTATATGATAAAGATAGAAACTGAAAATAATCAATTTATTGAATTTGAAGAGGCAAGTAGAACATTCTTTTATGGATCTAATCAAAAACTCAAACGACAACTTGTTAGAAGTCTGAAAAGATTTGCCACAGGAAAATCTTTGTCAGAACTTGAAGAAATAGTCTATGGGGAAAATGGGATAGAAATTTATATTGATGGGAAGCAAGTAAAAAAAGGAAATATCGATTTTTTATTCATACAAGATAATCAATCTATTTATCAGGAGATAGATTTTATTAAAAAATCTATGATGTTTGATTATTTACAAGAGCTGAAAGAAGATATACTGATAAGTGAACAAATAGAAAAATTGAATGATGAATTACTAAAATTAGAATTACTCGTCAATAAAAGTGTAGAAAGAATTTCAGATAATGTTTCATCAAATTTTTCTTCATTTAATTTGGAAAATATATTCAAAAATCAGTTGTTTTTATCTTTTGAGGATAGTGAGCATGAATATCCTCTTGAAATGATGGATGCAAACGAGTTGCTGGACGAATACTTAAACTTATTAGAAGCAAAAATTAAGCGAGAAAAACAGATGATCTGGCTAAGCTTAGTTAATCCTGAAAGTTTTCTGATTACAGATAATATCAGATGGTTTATGGATGGGTTAGAGGAAATATCAGAACGAACAGGTCTTCTAAAAGTTTTCATATTTGCTAATCAAGCGATAGATATAGAATATAAGGAGTATGATTTTCCTCACACTGTAATCTTGTTGGAGCAGAGTCATTTGTTACCAGAGTTATCTGATTTCAAAAGAACTATTGAAAATTATTATCCAATTCCGAAAGAATATTCAGAATTAGAATTATTGGGAGCCTTTTATGATTTAGTTGATGATATAGGGACGACTGGAAAAATAAGTGAACATATGGTATTATTAAAGGTGATAAATGGAATATTTGGCTTTGATGATTTGAATTATTTTTATAAAATAAAAGAATTATCAGAAGCTGAAAAGTCATTTCTTTTAGATAGAAGTTGACGAATTACTATCTAAGAGTGGAAACTGTGCGAAATCCTTTTTTCAAAAATTTTGAATTTGAGGTTTTTGCACCCTCAACATTTTCCTATCAGTAAAACTGCAGACCCTGTCGGAGTAGGTAACGGTCTGTTTTTGCACCCTCAACATTTTCCTATCAGTAAAACTGCATGGTAAACCACAGAGAACCCAATGCTGTTTTTGCACCCTCAACATTTTCCTATCAGTAAAACTGCTAGACTGGTCTTTCTGCTTCGCTCTGTGTTTTTGCACCCTCAACATTTTCCTATCAGTAAAACCTACTACTCTGATACAGATTCTCTCTACATGTTTTTGCACCCTCAACATTTTCCTATCAGTAAAACTCGACTGGCTAAAATTTCCGAACAAGAGCCGTTTTTGCACCCTCAACATTTTCCTATCAGTAAAACATGATATCCAAAGCATAATACAAGTCCCTGGTTTTTGCACCCTCAACATTTTCCTATCAGTAAAACTAATTGAATATTATAAATTGTCATATTTTCAGTTTTTGCACCCTCAACATTTTCCTATCAGTAAAACAGTTGTAACGCAAATCGTTGTTGTTCAGTGGTTTTTGCACCCTCAACATTTTCCTATCAGTAAAACTTTTAATTTCAACTTCTGATAAGTCTGCATGTTTTTGCACCCTCAACATTTTCCTATCAGTAAAACCTAGTAAGACCATTTGCATCAGCATAGCTTTGTTTTTGCACCCTCAACATTTTCCTATCAGTAAAACAAAAGCTTCATAGTTTTTCAAAGCAGTTTGGTTTTTGCACCCTCAACATTTTCCTATCAGTAAAACTGGAATGATGATTATGCACACGTGTGTTTGGTTTTTGCACCCTCAACATTTTCCTATCAGTAAAACAAATCTTGATATTTTTTCAATAAAAATGCTGTTTTTGCACCCTCAACATTTTCCTATCAGTAAAACTGAAATAAACGAGTATAATTTCGCCAAACTGTTTTTGCACCCTCAACATTTTCCTATCAGTAAAACTTTTCCTGAGCTTGATAAAAGAAAATTAGGGTTTTTGCACCCTCAACATTTTCCTATCAGTAAAACAAAAAGCGTTGTATTTCCTTTATCACTCATGTTTTTGCACCCTCAACATTTTCCTATCAGTAAAACATGCGTACAGAGATAGAGAACACAGATGCAGTTTTTGCACCCTCAACATTTTCCTATCAGTAAAACCTACTTTCAAAGGAGATGAAAATTAATGGCGTTTTTGCACCCTCAACATTTTCCTATCAGTAAAACAACAATCATTATCATAAAAATGTTCATTGAGTTTTTGCACCCTCAACATTTTCCTATCAGTAAAACCTTCATTTCGTTTCCCTATTTCTATGGTAAGTTTTTGCACCCTCAACATTTTCCTATCAGTAAAACCGATATTTTTAGCCATCATGCTCTTTGTTCGTTTTTGCACCCTCAACATTTTCCTATCAGTAAAACTTAGATATCTGAAAATATCTCCCTCATTCTGTTTTTGCACCCTCAACATTTTCCTATCAGTAAAACTATAAATTTTGCACAAAACGCAAGATACGCGTTTTTGCACCCTCAACATTTTCCTATCAGTAAAACGACTAAAACTAGAAAAGGAGTAGTTACTTCCTTTTTTGTTATAATGTATATAGAAATTACTAGAGGAGAAAAGAGATGACAGAAGCAAATTTTGGAGTTGTAGGTATGGCAGTCATGGGGAAGAATCTTGCCCTTAATGTAGAAAGTCGTGGCTACACCGTGGCATTATACAACCGTACAACAAGTAAGACGGAGGAGGTTGTTGCGGAGAATCCTGATAAGAATCTTGTCTTGACAAAGACGATTGAAGAGTTTGTCGCTAGTCTTGAAAAGCCTCGTCGTATCATGCTCATGGTACAAGCAGGGACTGCAACAGATGCGACAATTCAGTCGCTTTTGCCGCATTTGGATAAGGGTGATATTCTCATTGACGGAGGGAACACACACTTCCCTGATACCATGCGTCGTAATGCAGAGCTTGCAGACTCAGGAATCAACTTTATTGGGACAGGTGTCTCAGGTGGTGAAAAAGGAGCCTTAGAAGGTCCGTCTATTATGCCCGGAGGGCAAAAGGAAGCTTATGACTTGATTGCTCCTATCTTTGAGCAGATTTCTGCCAAAGCTCCACAAGATGGGGAACCTTGTGTGGACTATATGGGACCAAACGGTGCAGGGCATTTTGTCAAGATGGTACATAATGGAATCGAATACGGAGATATGCAACTCATCGCAGAGTCCTATGATTTGATGAAGCGTGTACTCGGGCTATCGAATGCTGAAATTCAGGCTATTTTTGAGGAATGGAATGAGGGAGAGCTAGACAGCTACCTGATTGAAATTACGAAAGAAGTGCTTAAGCACAAAGATGACTTAGGTTCAGGTCAAGATATGGTAGATCTCATCATGGATAAAGCAGGAAACAAAGGAACAGGAAAATGGACGTCACAGTCTGCCTTGGATTTAGGTGTACCATTGCCTCTTATCACAGAATCTGTTTTTGCCAGATTTATCTCAACCTATAAGGATGAACGTGTGAAAGCAAGTCAAATTCTGTCAGGTCCATCGATTGAGCTTTCTGAGGACAAGAAGGAATTGGTGGAAAAAATCCGTCAAGCCCTCTATTTCTCAAAAATTATGTCTTATGCACAAGGATTTGCACAGCTGCGTGTGGCATCTAGTGAGTATGACTGGAATTTACCTTACGCTAAAATTGCGAAAATCTGGCGTGCAGGATGTATCATTCGTGCCGAGTTCTTACAAAACATTACAGATGCTTATAACAAAAACCCTCAACTTGAGAATTTACTCTTGGATGACTACTTTGTAGAAATTACCAAGAAATATCAAGAGACTGTGCGTGATGTGATTGTTCTTGCAGTTAAAGCAGGAGTGCCTACACCTACATTCTCATCAGCCATCAGCTATTATGACAGCTATCGTTCAGCCCAATTACCAGCAAATCTGATACAGGCACAACGAGATTACTTCGGTGCCCATACATACGAGCGTACAGATAGAGAAGGAATTTATCATTACGATTGGTATTCAGAGGATAAGTAAAAATAGTTTTTGACTATTTTTTTATTTGTCTTATATTGAATAGGGTATAAAAAGTGTGGTAAAATAAAGAGATAGTGCTTTAAGATTTTGCATGGAGAAAATAATGCCTAAGAGTTATAAAAATAGTAAAGAAGAACAATCTGAATTTTTGAAAAAAAATGCTAAAATAACGGGTCGCCGAGTGAAGCTACTCCTTTTTGTCATTGGTTTACTGTTTTTAGTTTTGATAGGGAAGCTTTTTCAGATGCAAATCATGAACAAGAGCTTTTATGAGGCACAAATGGCTAGCTCTAATGGGACGACAACACAGATTGTTCAAGGAGCCTTGCGTGGAAATATCTATGATGCTAAGGGGAGACCCCTTGCTACAACTTCGGCTATTCAAGCGGTAAATTATACACGAGGAAATAACGTCGCTGCCAGTGATATGCGGACCATTGCTACTAAATTGACAGATGTTTTGACACCTGATACTGCCATCACAGATTTGACTCAGCGTGACAAGATTGACTTCTACCTTGCCGATCCACAAAACTTACAGAAAATTGGTGATACATTAACACCAAAAGAGACAACAGATTCAAACGGGAATCCATTATCAGCAGGTGCTTTGTATGCTTTAGAAGTAACGAAAGTATCTGACAGTGTCTTAAACTTCTCTGCTAAGGACACATTTGCGGCAGAATTATTCAAAGAAATGAACAGCACCACGACTTATAGTACAACAGTCATTGCTCAAGGGAATATCACGCCTGAGCAAGAAGCTTATATAAGTGCTCATGAGGGAGATTTAGCAGGCGTATCTATTGGTGTAACATGGAATAGAAACTACGCTCAGAATGACTTGACTCCACTTTTAGGGACAGTAACAACCTCTAAGCAGGGGATTCCTGCGGAAGACTTGGATGCTTATCTGAAGAAAGGCTATCAACGCAATGACCGTGTAGGAACAGCCTACCTTGAAAAATCTTACGAAAATATACTTCAAGGAAAGAAAACCATTTCTGACATCAATACAGACAGTAATGGGAATATCATGGGAACTACCCTTGTGCAACAGGGGCAAAAAGGTGGTAATCTTAAACTGACCATTGACCTTGATTTCCAAAATTCTGTGGATAATATCCTAAGAAATGAAATGAATGCCATGATTGCAGATGGATATGGGGACAATGCCAATGGGGCTTATGCTGTTGTCATGGACAGCAAGACAGGTGGCGTACTTGCCATGTCAGGAATCAAGCGAGATCCTTCTACTGGGGAGATTACCAATAACACAATGGGAACCTTTCAAGATGTCTTTACACCGGGATCTGTTGTTAAGCCTGCCACATTGACAGCAGGTTGGAATGCAGGAGCTATCTCAGGCAATCAAGTGCTTGATGACCAACCAATCACACTTGGAGGAAGCTCAACCATCCAATCATGGTTTACTAATGGTCTCTTACCTATCAATGTCGTACAGGCTTTAGAGTATTCCTCTAATACCTATATGGTACAAGTGGCACTCAAGATGTTAGGACAGCCTTACACGCCAAACATGACAGTCTCTGATACCAATCGTGTCAAGGTCTATAATGAACTTCGTGCAGCTTATGCCCAGTATGGATTGGGTACAGATACAGGATTTGATGTGCCGGGAGAAAGTATTGGATTAATCAATCCTACTAATGCGTCTAGCTCTGATATTGCCAATCTACTCTTTGAAGCGTTCGGGCAGTATGATAACTATACTCCATTGCAGTTAGCAACCTATGCTACAACGTTGGCTAATAACGGGACACGACTTGCTCCACATCTTGTTGAGGGGATTTATACAGACAAGAATAATACAGGAACACTAGGTCAACTTGCACAGACCGTCCAAGCCAAGACCATGGATCAGGTTAATATCAGTTCTGATAACATGTCTCTCTTGCACGAGGGAATGTATCAAGTCGTTAATGGAAATGATTATGTCAATGGGCAACTAGGAGCTACAGGGTATTTTATGCGACAATCACAGGGAGCAAATTATTCCATTTCTGCTAAAACAGGGACAGCCGAAACAGTAGCCCCAAATGGTGCTCATGTAACGGTCGAAAATGTGGTGGCTTTTGCCCCAACGGAAAATCCACAAATCGCCATTGGAGTCATGGTGCCAAATACCACTGTAAAAGATGGAGGTTTCACTTCTAAGATAGGACAGCTCATAACAAATGACATTGTCAATCTTTACGGCAGTACATACAAATTCAAATAAATAACTCAGAAAGGGGAGCCATGTATTATCCAGAACCTATTGCAAAGCTTATGGAATCTTTCAGCAAGCTCCCCGGAATCGGGCAGAAAACAGCAACACGTCTAGCTTTCTATACCATTGGCATGGAGGATCAGGACATTAATGAATTTGCAAAAAATCTATTGTCCGCTAAGCGAGACCTCATGTTTTGTTCTATTTGTGGAAATCTGACTGAACAAGACCCCTGTGCCATTTGTCAAGATCAATCAAGGGATAAAACGATTATTTTGGTTGTTGAGGAGAGCAAAGACGTCTTGGCTCTCGAGAAAATGCGTGAGTACAATGGATTGTATCATGTTTTGCATGGGGCAATTTCTCCGCTGAATGGCATTAGTCCTGATGAAATTAATATCAAGAGTCTCATCACTCGTTTGATGGACAGTGAGGTTCAAGAGGTGATTGTAGCCACAAATGCCAATAGTGACGGGGAAGCTACGGCAATGTACCTGTCACGGATGATAAAACCTGCAGGAATCAAGGTTACTCGGCTTGCTCGAGGTCTTGCGGTTGGTTCAGATATAGAATATGCAGATGAAATTACCCTGTCAAAAGCGGTAGAGAACAGGCAAGAGCTTTAAAATTTGCTGTCATAGTAAAGGATTCAAGGAAGATGTCAAAAGAAACATTAATTTTATTATATGGTGGGAGAAGTGCTGAGCGTGAAGTTTCAGTGCTTTCTGCTGAGTCGGTCATGCGTGCTGTTAACTATGATAAATTTACAGTTAAGACGTATTTCATCACGCAAGAAGGAGATTTCATAAAGACACAAATCTTTGAAAGTCAACCCTCTGAAAATGAAAAGCTCATGACTAATCCCTCTGTGCAAAGCGAGGACAAAATTTCTCCATCAGCTATTTATGAAGCAGGGGGAGTAGTCTTTCCTGTGCTTCATGGGCCTATGGGAGAAGATGGTTCTATCCAAGGATTCTTAGAGATTCTTAAATTGGCCTACATAGGACCTAACATCTTGTCAGCATCAGCAACTATGGACAAGATGTTAGCCAAGCACATATTTGAAAATATTGGTGTCCCACAAGTGCCTTATGTATCGGCTTTTGATGGAGAAAATCAATCAGAGGCGATCAGTCAGGTCAAAGAAAAACTGACTTTTCCTGTCTTTGTGAAACCTGCCAATATGGGTTCAAGTGTAGGGATTTCTAAGATTGATCGATTAGAAGACTTGCAAGCAGGACTCAATGAAGCCTATAAATATGATAATCGAGTAGTTGTAGAGCAAGGTGTAGATGCTCGTGAGATTGAGTGTGCAGTTCTTGGGAATGGCAGTCATATTATGACGACAGAACCCGGAGAAGTGGTCAAAGATGTGGCTTTCTATGACTATAATTCAAAATATATTGATAATAACATTCAAATGGATATTCCTGCTCATGTCAATCCTGATATTGCTCAAAAAATGAGAGATTATGCAGAGAAGGCTTATAAGGCTGTCAACGGAACAGGGATGGCACGTTGTGATTTCTTTCTCACTCGAGAGGGAGACATCTACCTTAATGAAATCAATGCCATTCCGGGATTCACTCAATGGTCCATGTACCCACTCCTATGGGAGAACATGGAGCTCAACTATCCAGACTTAATTGAGAAATTAGTGGAATTAGCAAAAGAAGCCTTTGAAAATCGAGAAAAACATCTAAAATAGAGAGTGTCAGACTCTCTTTTTCTGTGATATAATTGAAAGATGAAACTAACATTACAAGAAATTGCCTCCGTCGTAGACAGTAAAAATAATCTCGGGAATTTAGCTGAGACCACAGTTTCCAATATTGAATTTGATTCCCGCAAAATTACAAATGGAGACTTGTTTTTGCCCTTAAAAGGAGAACGAGATGGACATGAATTCATTGAGATAGCTTTTGCCAATGGTGCTGTGGCTACATTTTCGGAGAAAGAGCTTGTTCAACCTCATATTTTGGTTGAGGACTGTTTTATTGCCTTTCAAAAACTGGCTGCTTACACTCTTGAAAAGATGCAAGTTCAAGTGATTGCCGTGACGGGTTCTAATGGAAAAACGACCACCAAGGATATGCTAGAAACGGTGCTTAGTACAACATATAAAACCTACAAGACGCAAGGGAATTATAATAACGAAATTGGTCTGCCTTATACTGTCCTTCATATGCCTGATGATACAGAAAAGATTGTTCTTGAGATGGGGATGGACAGATTGGGAGATATTGACTTTCTCTCCAATCTAGCAAAGCCTGATATTGCTATCATTACACTTATCGGAGAAAGCCATTTGGAGTTTTTTGGCTCTCGTGAAAAGATTGCCCAAGGAAAAATGGGGATTACCGTTGGCTTGAAGAAAGACGGTCAGCTTATTGCCCCAGCAGACAAGATCATCAATCCATTCCTACCTGAAAACACTAAAATTAAACGATTTGGACCAGATGAAGACATCTTTATCACTGAATTGGTGGAACACAAGGAACAATTAACTTTCTCAGTTAATTTCATGGATAGTCCATTAACTCTTCCCTTACCCGGGAAGTTCAATGCGACCAATGCCATGTTGGCTGCTTATGTAGGGACATTGGTTCATATCCCTGAAGAAAAAATTGTCCAAGCACTCGCCCAAGTGAGCTTGACAGCTAATCGTACAGAGTGGAAAAAGGCATCTAATGGAGCAGATATACTCTCAGATGTCTATAATGCTAATCCCACAGCCATGAAGCTTATATTAGAAACCTTTCAAGCTATTCCAAGAAATGAAAAGGGCAAGAAAATTGTTGTCTTGGCAGATATG
>Ga0123352_10004986_pt1 | contig 19797 bp, 15 predicted proteins | sample TergutLab28metaG_FD_89700 | JGI IMG/M metagenome (GOLD analysis project Ga0123352, IMG submission 89700) | Labiotermes labralis P1 segment gut microbial communities from Petit-Saut dam, French Guiana - Lab288 P1 | ecosystem: Host-associated > Arthropoda: Insects > Digestive system > Gut ... | reverse complement strand
TATATATGTGCAGTAGTTGGTATAATAATTGAGTGACTTGACAACATGCACGGTGTAACAAAAAAAAAAAAATTCACGCCATTCACATCCTTTATATATTCTACCACTCACTGTTTATCTAACAACATTGTAAGTAACTCAACCTATGCAGTGTCAAATGGCAGATCACTAACAAACCATGAATTAGAAAAGACATATAAGAAAGTGGTTGTGGACTGATTCCACGTGCTATCCATGCATCTGCCCGAAAAGACTGGACAAAACAACACAACAGCCTTAGCCACGATAGCCAGTGTGTGAGCTTTCAGATTCTGTCAAAGGAGAGGAATTTCCTCCCTAGCTGAGTGGCAGTTTCTCAAAAATCACTCTGCCACGTGATCAGTTGGTAAGTACGGCATTTACTACATTTCTCTACATTTTTGTATGGAGTTAAAGGACTGTATTTACATAACGGCGCATAAAAATGGCACTGCTAGGTTACTTACCAGTTGCTGTTCTAGACAACCTACGAAATTCTCGATGTCAGATGCACCTGGCATCTTTTCCCCACCCATTTCTAGGGGACAGTAACGCAGCACCACACCACTGGTCTCAAGTTCACAAATCTCTATTGGTATTTGGGGAGCATCACGCTGCAGAATCTGTCCCAGCTATAAGCAAGAAAGGCAAAGAATGCAGTACATTTATATATACAAATAATATACAAATGCTCTCTTGCATTTAACCCAAATTAACTATACCAGTACTGCCACAACAGGTGGCAATTCTAAGACTAAAATCCACATTCAAATGAAACCCATTACAATGATGACAGACCTAAACAGATAAAAAGTCAATTACGCAATAAAATCTTTCAATGGAGAAGCTGGTAATTATAAGTATTAAAACCTATGATAATTTCCACTGGTTAACATCCACGTATACTCGACACAACATTCTGTCGCACGTATGTGTGCAAGCATGTCTGTGTCTGTGCATATGTTTGATCCCCACATATAGACTCCACAAGGCATGCAGCTCTGCAGGGGATGCCTGTGACATCTATCCACCCAGTATTTACAGCATAATTCACATATCATTGAAAAGTATCTTATGACAGGCATGAACCCGAAGCTTTCCTACAGTATGTTATGCAATTCACATGGCACTCTTCCCAGCACACATAATTTGACTGTAGTCTTCACACATATGGAACTTGCTAGGTTCCTTCACATGAGCACAGACAACTACTGTAAGGCCTATTTGCTGTTAAAATGTAAATACTGACATAACAACAAAGGGCAAGTTTATTCATGCAAACCACTACATGCTGATATTACCAGAGAGGCAACTTTTAAATGCCCCTCATAACTGACATTATACATCAGTAGTTTATTTTGTATGATGCAGCCACTTCTGAGCAAAGTTACAAATTTTCACAAATACAAAAATCCAATTTATGCCCTGGTAAAAAAATTAAACTTAAAACACGCTGGACAAAAAAGGCCGTCCTCCTTGTGGACTCTAAATCCATCATATAAACTGTAGCTTCAAACAAACAGGCCACAACCCAAACAGTAAAAGAAGCAAGAAGAACAATAGAACTCCTCAAAAGACAGGGCAAGACAGTTGCCTTTCAGTGGGTCCCCTCACACATAGCAATACAAGGCAATGAAACAGCCGACCGACTGGCAAAAAAAGGAACCACACTTCAAAACAAACAAACACCACTTAACTTTGAAACAATTAAGAGACTCATAAAACAAAAAACACAAAAAAAATTCTCCCAGGAAGCCATTGCCTCATCCAACAAGACACAGTGGCAAAACATTAAAACTACATGGGAAAACAATAAAAACAAACCCAGAAAACAAGCGTTGCAAATTTCTGGCTCAACACAGGTCACGACTGTCTCGCAGCACACCTCCACTGCACCAAAATCTTCAGCTATAACTACTGCACAATATGCAAACTGAAGAACACAATAATGGACAAAGATCACCTCCTTGTGTGCCCAAAACTGGACCACACTTCTAAAAAATTACCAAAGCTGTATTGGGATAACAGAAGATTAATGGAATAAATCCAAGATCTGCCATTAGACAACAACAACAACAACAACACACTGGACAAAACAGTATTAATATAATGCCATGGTGACAACTCCATTTTGTGTGTGGTTGGATTCATGACAGGTCAAGAATACCATCACCATGCACACAGGGACAACTTTACCTTTGATAATGCCATGTACCAGCTGCCAGATCCACATTTCTTATCAGGGAATTCAACATGATTAAGAAAAGTAGGCCAAGAATGACTGTGACACAAACTGGAAACCTGCCCTTCACATTTAAGTCACGAATGCATAATAGTGGATCTAAGAAACAAATGGCCTGTGCTCTAGACACTAGACCATTTTGTAAACAATGAACAATTTCTCCATACATACCCAAGAATTCAGTTTGTCATAATACGATGGCACTCGACCACCAGCATCACCACTGCTGCTCTCTGGCACGAACTGAAACACAACAGTGCACGCTACCACCTCTAGTAGCACCTGCAACACAAACAAGACTTGCCAAATATTAAAAGTATAACCAGGGAAACTGATTCTTGGATAAAAATGACTGCTCTTCAACTGCAAGGGTTACACACTGCTGAGATGGGATGGTGATTATGAATATAGTAAGGATGTGAAAGAGGATACTCATGGCACATTTTAAGATACTAACCTAGCAGATGCCTGGACAGAGAAATGTAAGTCACAAAAATCAGCAACCCAGCATTACCAATACACTGACTTGCTTGGAAGACAGCCACAAAGCATATTAAACTACGATCCTGCGGATACTGTAGTATTTTTCACAAAGTCAGTACCCATTTCTCTAGAAAGAATATTGGTTCAACGGAACACAACAATGGAACTTTCAGTTCTTTAACAATGGGAAAGAAAATTTCTTGATTGCCTGTGCAGAATATAATACAACACAACAGAATACATAAATCAGGTGAGCTCAAACCATTACATGGCAACTACCATTCATTTACTGCACACTCATTTCAAAGACAGCCTCCACAGCAATCCTGCACCTTACTTAAAGGGTCTAATGACAGTCTGTTGGTTTCACAGTCTTAATTCAGTACGAACCTAATACACAACATGCAACGCATTTTCTTCCTTCTCATGACTTCTTTGGCAGGTGGGACTACTGAACAGGTTACTACCCAAGTGACATTGTCCTACTTGTATCCTGTCACTCATCTCAACTGGTCTGTACCCAACTCTAAAGGGCCCCATACACCCTAAATTAAACTGTGCAGTTTAACTGTGTAAAAAATTGCCCAAAAAAACAATTGAATGTTCTCTGGCACAGCACAGGTTTCCCATCAGGTTTGTCAGATTTTTTGTCAGTTCTTTGTGTCTTATGGTGCATGTGACTGTGGTGGATAAAAACAAGGCTGTCGTTTGCTGTTTGCTAGCCACATCGGCCATAATGTTATCTGACAGGAAGAAAAGAAAGCGTAAAATGTGCAGTAAGAAGTGGTATTTGAAAGGAATATATCATGCGATGCTCCGCTGAATGAATTGCTAGAAACGGATGTGCCTTGAGATGATGCCATCGTGGTGTTGGCAGGTAAATTGAGGAAACTGGGGGATTCCCTGAGTGAACGTCACAGTCCTCTGTGTGAAAGATGATTGGAAAGGAAAGTTCTGAGGCCTGCGCTATTGCCTGTCGAAAACTACACAGTTTACTCAGTTTTCCCGTCAGGTATGACGTTACATAGTAATATCGCTCAGTTTAACTGAGAGTGTACAGGGCGCTTAACAGTTCACTGGACCATCGGCATTACAACTACTGAACAACTCCACATTATAAATGCCACATGTTTCCTGTTGCCCTGCTCTCTGCTATCTGTGTAATGTGTCAACAGAGGGCTAATGGTTTTGTAATCTTGCTCTACATACCAGCCTAATATTCGTGTCCAATCTTGTCCAAGCTAACTAGCTAGAAAATAGTTAAAATAATTCTGTACTGTTCTTCCATAGTATTTTCACACAGAATGTGGAAACAATTAAAAAATAAAAGTTCCTGTGATTTTCTGGAAATCAAAAAAAATTTTAATGCAAGAAAAGTTGTATAAGTTCCAATCTTGTAAATAAAGCCAACTTGGTGCACAAATTTTCTTAGTATGTTTATTTCTTTTCTTTACATGTTTCAGGCGACTATGTGCCCATCATCAGGAGAAACAACTGTATTTATGTGACACATGGCACTTGTTATTCTGTACGATGACTGTCTGATATGCAGGGTGCACCCTGCATACCAGATAGTCATCCATACACAGTGACAAGTACCAAGTGTTGCATAGATACAGTTATTTCTCCTGATGATGGGCACAAAGTCGCCTGAAACATGTACAGGAAAGAAATAAACATACTAAGAAAAATTGTGCACCAAGTTGGCTTTATTTACAAGATTATACAGGGATGCATGGTCAACAAAACATAAAAGTTCCAATCTTCTATGCTGCATGTCACAAAATATTTTGGTATCACTGAATGATCCAGAAGAAATACAAAAACATACAAATCTGTGACACACTGATGGGAAGAAATCAAAAGAAATTTTACGCTAATAAAATTTACTTACATAGTTAAGTTTGATTTTTTAAAACACTGTCCCAAAAATGAAATTTTATATTCTTTACTGGCTTCTCACATCATGCTTTAACGAATTACACAAATATCTCAACTATCATTTCATTCTGTTTCCAATTTCACTTGTTCTATATGCCAAAATCAAAATGCACATTGTCTTCAACCACTTATTGTCCTAGTTCTTGTGAATTAAATTCCTGTGATTTGCTTAAATAAAATGTAGATGAACTACATTACCCTATACTTACAGCTGTGCTGACAGGTTTCGATACCAACTCTGCTACTGTAAAGGTTCCAGCCTCTCCTCCAGGTTTTTGGCTCTGAAACAGAATGAAAAAGCATCCTACAAATTCTGTTCTAAAGCTGATTAATCTAGATGAACCCTTTGCCTCTATCAAGTATGCTGTTTTCTTCCAACAGACAAACCACTGTACAGTGAACATGTATATTCTAACAGAAATGGTGACATTACACTTATTAATGGCAAATTTGTATTTTTTAATACAGAGACTGTGGTTATTGCCATGTCAACAATAAAAGGCACAATCCGATAAACATGGTGTCAAGTAAGAACCACGTAAGCTTTCATATTACCTCCGGCATTTTATTTATGCTTGTCATACACTGTCGACAGAAAGGCTGCCTGTCCCTAACATACTAGCTTGCAGCAGCTGTTTCCTTTCCATCCCTTGATATCCACGAAAAAGTTGAAGAACCAAAATGCAGATTTAAATCACCATTCCATACAAATCACCAGGCCACTCAAATAACCAAACAAAGAGTTAATAAAAAGATAGGCAAAGCACGTATAAGATAACAGTGCGATCTGTTCGCTTACTATTTATACCTCCTTGGTTGTTTTTACAGCCTGATGCCATCTCACTCCAAGAAAGTGCTTTTATGGTAATTTAATGTGGCAGGCAACAACAAAACTTAGGCCATCATGTAAACAGCCCAACATTCTACCCCATTTTTAACCAAATCCGTATTTTCTCAACATCTTCACGACAGATTTTCACGAAGTCCACAATATCACATTTCATGGAAGTACATTCCGTGACAGCCATGCTGATACAAGCAGACAGATGGATGGAAGAACATGATGAAGCTAATACGCACTTTTCATGACTATGCAAATGTGCCTAAAAATCTGTAACTTTCGTACAAAATATAGTCCTACAGGGAGTCAGTGATAACCTCTCAATACACAGATGATCTCTATTAGGAAGGCAGGATCCATGGTTTGTCACTACAGTCACTCAACTGTTATTACTAACACTGACGGAGCTAACACAGATTTTGCAAGCTCTCCAACTTTTATTACTAATGATTTATGTTACTTTCTCACTTACCAGTCGCCTCAAACATGGATATTTGGATATCTTTTTCCATACCAACTCACTAGATTCAAATGCTTCACGAACTTTATTCTGTATACCATCTCTGCCCAGTGTCTGCAAACAGAAGTGCCTCATAAATTACCACTTACACTGGAAAGTAATGAAGAATTTAGATGCAAATGAACCTCATTTAGCATTAATGTCTTAGGATTCACAGATTTCTTGACTATATCCCTCACTTTGTATTCAAAAAAAGAACATGTTGTGGAAACCAGATCTGTTCCTGTGCTCAGGTGATACAGTGGAGAGGCACACACACACCAACTGAGAATCACACTTTCTCTCAGAACCTACTGTGTAGGTACCTCCCTGCTCTTGCTAATAAGAATGGGAACACACCCATTTCCCAAGAAGTTGTGCTCTCTTGTTGAATGCACGATAACAGACATGCACAGAAACATAGTAATCCTAAGTGTAACACATCATCATCACAGTCCTTTACAAATGATTACCAGTAATAACTTACCTGCAAGGCAGCCCACAGTGAAAGGCAGCTTAGACGATGTGTGAAGTGCTCAGCTGTGAGCCATGCGCAGAAACATAGTAATCCTAAGTGTAACACATCATCATCACAATCCTTTACAAATGATTACCAGTAATAACTTACCTGCAAAACAGCCCACAGTGAAAGGCAGCTTAGACGACGTGTGAAGTGCTCAGCTGTGATCCCAGCTATGAGGGGCAGTGTACTCTCTCTGGGCACACCCACCGTAGCCACCGGTCGTGCTTGCCTTGTAGAACTACTATCAAACAGTCTGTACAGTGTCTGCACAAACAGTGTCAAGGAACATTGTTCTTTCATATTCACCTTTAATCCAGTAATGGATCAGCCCTTCACAATCAGTTTGGATATCTTAATGTGCCACTTTTATCTAAAAATAAGACAAACCCTTTCCCAAAATCTAAATTCAGGAACACAAAACATTTAAGCCTAAGTCAGGTGTCTGAAGGACAACAAGTTACATGAACATTCACCCTTGTGAAGCATCTTGGTTTGGTTGTGACTACACAAAGAGCCTGTTCTTTGTCCAGGTGTTTTCTAGACTGCCATGAAGAAAATACTGCCCATTTCTTATGTCACGCCTCAATAAACATTTGCCTGACTTAACATTTTGAAACATAAATTCTGTCTCCATATTTAAACATCCAGATCCTAGCTCAACACTCACACCATCTCCATCACAAAGACCCAATGGTTAATTCTTTATAATGAATTATAATAATTGTTTATTCTGACTTATACAAAACATGTGAAGATGATGTATAAGAAAAATGGAGAGTTTCTGGTGTCTCACAGTATGTGACATGTACAGTTACCAAACAGCTGCAAGGGTTAATGTTTGTAAGTATGTATATATATATATATATTGACTGACCCTTGCAGTATCAGTTACTTCTTCAGGCAATGACCACTGTCAGACAATACTTTTGCAGCAGTTAACAAAAAAGTTATATTTTTCCCAAATTTAAAACTACACAAGTATAATAAACATTCTTTTTTAAACCAGGCAGCTCCAGAATGCAAGTCTATAACATTACTGCCTCATCAATACACCCGGTGACTTGATACTGTAATGTACTTGTCATTTATAAGAACTCCTTACATCCTAGCAAGAATATTAAAGGATACAACCACAGGTAGAGCAGGAATTCCAAGCCAAATGCCAAGAGGTAGTGTGAAGCTATCAGCAATTCTAGTTGGCTGAAAATAACAACACAACAGAAGTTCAAAATGAAGGAAACAACAGAGGTATATGAGATATGAGGTGCAGCGGTCACTGTCTGCTAGGATTCAATGTTGTGTAGTCAGACAGATACGTACACACATTTCAGACAAACCTGCTGCCTTAAAAGTCTACCGTGATGATAGAGACAGCAAGTTCCTCTGAAATATGGGCACCTACCTGCCTGACTGCATGCCCTCCCATTCCAGTAGACACTCATCTTAACAGATGCTTAGACACTACTCACCACATTCTGAACCGACACCATGGCAAGGGCTGCAAGACTGTGACCACGGAGATGAAGCCATATATCATGCTGCTTGCATAATTCCTGCAGTCTGAGTACATTGTCAACATGGCCTGCTATTGCGGTACCTGTAATCAAATGGTACATTATCCAGACACTGCTTGTATCATCATCTGCCCACTGAATGTATGGCATCAAGTGGTTAGCACTTGTACCTCAACAAGTGAGGTCCTGGATTTGTGTCTCAACTCCTGACTTTAGCTCTTGGTGGTTTTCCTCATTCACTCTGGTAAATTCTACAAAATACTTAAAATGAGGCCAAGACCACTTCCTTGCACATCCTCTACAATTCATCATTCATAAATTACTCCACTATTTGATACTACACACCCTACACATTTGACAAGGCATCATAAAACTAATGATGATTTAATATAATCTGTGACAGGAATATTACGAATGCAAAACACCAAAGACTATAAAACACTGTCATTCTCTCACACCTTCAACACACATTACCTTACAATGCCATTCATCTCCAGTAACTATCACTATTACTAACAACAATGATCCAACTAATGGTACCACTAATACAACTACCAATGTTATTCCTGTTACTTTAATATTTTCAGACAGCACAAGCGAATATCACTGTCCACTAACATTGACATACTTACTTACTTACTCCATGATGCAGAGTTCTTCTTGAGAAGCTAACTGGTTTGCAGCTAATCAAGAAATTCTCCACATCTCACGGAACATGAAGGTTCATTACCGCACTCACAAGCGTCCGCCACCTGTCCCTATCCTGGGCCAGCCCAATCCAGTCCATATACCCACATCCCACCTCCTGGAGATCCATCCTAATATTTTCCACCCATCTATACCTAGGTCTCCCCAGTGGTCTCCTTCCCTCCAGTTTCCCCACCAAGACCCTATACACCCCCCTTTCCTCACCCATATGTGCCACATGCCCAGCCCATCTCATTCTTCTCGATTTTATCACCCACACAATATTGGGTGAGGAGTACAGATCATTTATCTCCTCGTTATGCAAACTCCTCCATCCCCCCCATTACCTCGTCCCTCCTCGGTCCAAATATTCTCCTCAACACCACGTTCTCAAACACTCTCAACTTCCTTTCCTCCCTCAATGTCAGCGACCAAGTTTCACACCCATACAAAACAACAGACAAAATTATAGTTCTATATATCTTAATTTTTGGATAGCAACCTAGAAGACAAAAGGTTCTACACCGAATGATAGCAAGCATTTTCTGACCTCAATCTGCTCTTAATTTCTTCTGGAATAGAATTTTGATTTGTTAAAGTTGTTCCCAAATATTTAAATACTGATATAGAAGACGAAATATTTTCCCATAAGTTACTTAATAATTCACTGTGTATCTCATTTCAATACGTCACATGTGTCATACTAAGTAACATCTTCCAATCATCTACCTGCATTATGTTACCTATCCTGCATAATTCTTCACCAATAACTTTCATTTTCCACACTTTGTCCAGCCTTGTCAACATTTTGTACAATATGTGGGTCTGCATGCATTTAAATACCATCAGGAGCTTCAGAAATTTGTGCAGTACATTCTGAAGTTACAAATTTAACACACTATGAACACCAACTCAAAACACACATAAGCAGATGACAAACATAAATGTTCATTTATGCCCAAAGCGAAAATAGCCTTAAAATAAATAAGAATGACTGAAACTTGCTCAGGAAGTGTTTACAATCTAAATGTTTATACCAAGTTTAATGAAAAAGTATAAAACTCAGAAAATACAAGTGCATTAATCTATTTCCTTTAAAATAATTCTAAAAAATGGAAAAATTTGTACATGAATTAACAATGATTTTCATTGGTACCTGTGCAATCATTTATGGTTTAATGCATGAAGTGATCTATGTGCCGACTACGGTACATGCACTAACATAAACCGAATCTTTGGAACACAGTCGTACAGGAAACCAATTTATTCTAAGATTTTTCTTTACATTAAAGACTAAATGTTTCAATAAACCACTCACCATAAGCCTTGAATTTTTGACTAGTATATAAGTCCACTGATATGTCAACAGAAAAATCTGAGAATTCTAATCACCAGCCACAGTTTCCACATATAAACATTCAACTGGTTCACTCCTACACATTACAGCCACTAAGGAACAAACTAAAATCAAGATTTCAGTGAATATACATGGTATGAACTTGAGAAGTTCTGGGAAGACAGTATAATAGAATAGGTGGTACTGCTAAACAAGGGCAACATTCTTTTGCTGAAGATTAAGACTGCTATACCAACAAAGGCATAAAAATCCTCTCAGCCATTTATTGCTACCATCTTTCACTATATTTGTAAGTTTGAAGAACAATGTCTGTTACCTAAAAACAGAGTATTAATCTTCAGCCTCTCGTATAGGCAATCATGTATGGAATTATTTCATCTATTTCAGCAGAAAGAAGTTAAAAGAACCCATGATGTTGAGCCTGCAACCATGACGTTTATCTTACCAGCATCTGCAAGCACAATGAGAGGTATCCTGTTACCAGCTGTATCCTCTTCAATGAGTCGCTCCAAAGCTGCCACGTCTATCTTCTGCTGGGAGCCAAACAGGGTGTTGCATGGCACAGGACGAACACAGTACATAGGAAGTCCCAGCTGAAGAACAGAAAACAAAATGTTGGTATGAAAACTTCCTCTTCAGTCTTCACACATCAGCAATCCACATATTTGATCATGTTCTTTTAGTCATTACAGATCTAATAGTTATTTGTAGGGTTGTTTGGTTTTCTTCATACAATGTGCACCAAGTAAATGTGTGTATTTTACACCTCTAGCTTTACTGTTTCCAGTAATACTTGTAATGGTGCAGCAGGGAGAGTTACTCCAAAAGGTCTAATTCAAACCATTCAACCCTCATCAGGACTAAACAACAGCAACAAACATCTATCTGACTGCACCCTCCAACCCCCTTGTTGTGCCCCATCCAGAAAGCTCAACAGCCTGACCCCAGGCACTTGTATCATGGCCAGGCATCAGTAGTCTAACACATAACCCCAGGTTTATATTCAGTCACTACCACCACCATAACAGTTTCCAACATTTACATCATACTGACACCTACAGTCAATGTCTGCTGACCCACATCAGGCATAACTGGGATGGACATGGGTAAATGAGGAGTTGTTAGATGTCTTGTTCCAGCTGAAGTTCACAGCACAGCCATAACACAATGTTTACATCACTGAAAATTACATGACATGGTAAATATGTCCACACTGCTTACGGTTTACTCCTATCATTCTGCCCTTAAATGTCCTCCCAGATCTACTCAGGTCAAAGCCATTGCTACAATGAAAATAAAAAATAAAGGTAAATTGAGTCAAAACACAACTAGTTTTATTGGATGTTAATGAAATGACATGTTTCGGCCTATTCGGCCATCATCAGGTTTGCAGAGTTCTAGGAGACTAAATATTGTTTGTGTGTGGCGAATGTTGACAGCTCATCATCTGGCCTATAAATTATATATGAGACATAAACTGCATGTGAGCAGGTACGGCGGTGGGCGTGCATTGGTGTGTGGTATCCTGGGCCCTTGGGCTCTGTCAATGTTGGTGTTGGGGGGGAGGGTCCAGATGGCGAATTAGCAGGCCTGAACGCATCACGTGTGGCGTTGGAGATCTGTAGAATAGATATCTTGTTGTTGGTTCTAGTGTTACTTTGGTGTTGGAACCAAGGACACCGATTCTACAGTGATCCCCGGTCACAATACACGAACGTGCAAGTGCTACATGAAGTTTCCAACACCAAGGTAACACTAGAACCAACAAGACGTCTATTCTACAGATCTCCAATGCCACACACGTGACGCATTTAGGCCTGCTAATTTGCCATCCGGACCCTCCCCCCATCACCAACGACAGAGCCCAACAGAGGTGACCCCCGCCCAGGATACCACACTGAAATGCACGCCCACCGCCGTACCTGCTCACACACAGTTTATGTCTCATATATAATTTATAGGCCAGATGATGAGCTCTCAACATCTGCCACACACAAACAATATTTAGTCTCCTAGAACTTTGCAAACCTGAAGATGGCCGAGTAGGCCGAAACATATCGTTTCATTAACATCCAATAAAACTAGTTGTGTTTTGACTCAATTTACCTTTATTTTTTATTTTCATTGTTACACACACAACGGGGATGCCTCAACTACCATTGCTAGAATAATGCACGAGTCAACAGGTGAACAAATTTCATAATTAATGGATTCATGTACTGGTTGATACTACTGCAGTAATCAGTTCTAGTCATTTACTGGCCCTTACCTCCTATATGGCAGACCAGTAACACTTCAACTTTGACATTCAGAGGACCGTGCATCGTGATATATTCTTATAATAAAAGCCAAGGAGATGCACTATTTCTTAAGTTTATTTTGATAAAGAACTCTACATGTTTTGGACAGATCTACTGTCCAACATCAGCAGTCTCAACACTGTATACACAGCAATAGGTATTTGTCATGACTGTCTGCTAGTGAGGACAGGATCCTGATCTCGCTAGCAGACAGTCAACATAACTAACATGACAAATACCTATTGCTGTGTATACAGTGATGATGGACAGTAGATCTGTCCTAAACAAGTAAAATTCTTTATCAAAATAAACTTGAGAAACAGTGCATCTCGTTGGCTTTTGTTATAAGAATAACACTTCAACATCAAGAACAAAGTCCATGGTGCCTGGGGACCTGTATTAGCAGTTCGTATGTCAACATTCATGCATTGTAAGCACATGCTGTGGGCTCTACTTTACCTCTGTGAATGAAATAAAAAGAAATATTTGTTGCCACAATTTGGCTTCTTTATACAAATGTTACGCTGACAGAGTGTCCTAATTTCTCAGTCTCTAGCAGTTACATTGGATCAGTGTCATCTGTTTTTCTAGGCTTTATGACCAACATCTTAACCACACTGTAAGATTTCCTGCTTTTGAACTTTCTGCTGTAGCACCTTTGCAGACAACAATGGCTTATGCCAATACACCTCCATTGAGTCCCAGCGAGGACAATTTCCCACTATATCATATTCAGGCAAAGGTGTCAAAACCCCATGAAGAGCTTTAGGAAGAGGCTGGATCAAAACTGGCACCAGCATACAGGGCCTCTGTGAGACACCTGGGTTTGAGCTTGGATGAGAACTCTGGCATACAAGTCAGGGCACAAACCACCCAATGACAGAAAGAAAACCCCTAGCCTAAGAATATTGCCAGAATAAAAGAGGATGAAGACACTAGTGACATGTGAAGAGTGTGGGGTTGCCGTGTGAAAAATGTTATCTTCAGGAATCACCACATAGCAAGGCACTACTGAACTACATCAGTGAACTGCAGATGACTTCAACAGTTTTGCACACCAATATTTCAATCGTGTTAGTTTCATCTCTCATAACTACACTAATGTTTACTGCCTCAAATTCTGCTAATTTTTGTACCCACCTGACGGCAAATATGCTGCACTACCCCAAGGGGAGATGCCACACTGCTGTAGATGACGGGGGGGCGTGAGGTCAGAGCATCAAAACCGTCCTCCAGGTATTTTGGATATTTGTAATGCAACATCATCCGTGTCAGCCGGACCACCCCCTCCAGCATGTCATCGTGGATAAAGGCAGCACAGTCAAAAAACCTGCAGCAGATGCAGAGATTTTAAAAAACAATAAACACACTGTGCAGGAAGTGACATAGATATGACAAACTACCTTAAGTAGTTAATTTTTTTGTCACATTATTGTAACTCAAACTTTTCCTAAAAATCATATTCAGACAGCTCTCACATCCATAAAATTCCAAACTACAAATTAAAATATGTCACAGTGCTGGACATATACATCTCCTGGACACAGATTTACCACACTAAGAATTTCAGTCTGCCATCAGCAATGTTAAATTCCTAAACAAAACAAAAAAAAAAAAACCAAATGTATTGTCAACTGCCTTTCATTGAAGTGTTATTAAATGAGCCATTAATGACAACTCAGACATAAATCACCTTTATAGCCAATCCATTCTGAACCCCTCAAAAACAGAGGAAGTTAAATGAACACAACAGATGATCATGTTCCTTAATGAACAAGACAGTAACTGATTAAAAAATAAACAGTTCATCACGTCAGCCCTACCCATATGGCAGTATGTTGAACAGCAAATACGCATTTACTTTACAAAAGAAAATTGTTGGAATTATGGTTGGCACAAAACTACAAATTCATGTAGAAGTCTATTTAAGGGATCTGAGATTTCACCTGTTTCATGCCACTATATATTTTCATCGATGAAATAACCAAGAAAATTTTTGGTCACTGTTTACTACAGGATCGTTGTTTTTTATGTAACGGATGTGTTCATGGTACCTAAGTGTCAGGTTTCTACTGGTCTGGCCTATGTACGCCCTGTTGCATGTTTGACAAGTCAGTTTGTATATGCCGCTTTTGTCGTGGTCCTGCGTTGTATCGTGGTTTTTGGGTTTGGTCAGTTGTTGCAGTGTGTTTGTACTTTTAAAGGCTATCTTTGTCAGTCTGTTTGAAGGAGAATAGCAGAATGGCATTCCCCATTCATCACATAACCAAACTAAGAGCACAAATACAACGTAAAACCCAGGTGAACACAACCAACAACAGCAACAACAATAAATGGGCCACCTTCACTTATCACAGTTCCAAAGTCAGAAAGATAACCAACCTCTTCAAACAGACTGACATAAAGATAGCCTTTAAAAGTACATACACACTGCAACAACTGACCAAACCCAAAAACCACGATACAACGCAGGACCACGACAAAAGCGGCATATACAAACTGATTTGTCAAACATGCAACAGGGCGTACATAGGCCAGACCAGTAGATACCTGACACTTGGGTACCGCAAACACATCCGTTACATAAAAAACAATGATCCCCAGTCCGCTTATGCACTGCACATCCTACAAAACATACATGAATATGGTTCTCTCAAAGACACCATGTCACTACTCAAACCAATCCACAAAACCTCAATGCTAATTCCCTATGAACAGTTACTAATCCAGACTTTCCATCAAAATGGAAACCTCATTCCTGAACGAAACTGTGGCGAACAAAACCCACTATTTCTGTTAGCTACCGACTACAACCTTACGTAACCACCTGCCTACAACCGCACTTACCACACGATCCGCACAAACCAGTCCTGATCTAGCCACGTTGGAACCTTACGTAACTACCTACGCTCAACCGATCAATACCTTCCACACGACTCGCACAAACCAGTCCCAATCAGGCCACGTTGGAGGGAAGTAGCCGTACCAGTATGTGAGTACTTTATTAACTAACTGCATCCATTGCATCTTCCTATTACGCTTTTAACTAGTCATATTTATTATCCAAAGAGTTTTTAACTTATAAAATTCCATGATATTGTAAATCCAGACTTTTGTAAACATGTTAATGTACAGCCACCCATCATTATCTGCAATTAACAAACCAACACACACTACTAGTTCATTCTAGTTAATCCCTCTGTTTTACAGTATGACCTGTACCGAAGGTTGCGGTTATAGTTTTTAGTACTCCTGATGATGGGTGCTGTGACACCCGAAACATGTAGAGTGACTTTGCAGTAAATAAATATCTGCATACTGTTGCATCTGGTTGGATTTTTATTAACATCTGTGTGTAGTACTAATAAAAGGGATAAGCACCATCTTCACTAACCAAATATCAATCATTCATGTTTTGAGAAAAGTGCAATGAATTGAATTGATTTGCATTCTATGAATCCAAAACAGGTATACCTTGGATATAAAACAAGTCAGAAAATTATTACATACAGTAGCAGCTGGTACAATAGAGCTGCCTTATCTTAGTTTACAATTCACTATTTACATTAGAGTATTCTTCTATAAAGTATAAGGAATAAGCATTTGAATAATTCTTTAGGGCTGACTTAAACTGTTTAGGGTCATCACTTAAATTCTTGATTCTGTGTGGGAGACTCTTAAATACTTTCATGCCACATGAGTAGACTCCTTTTGATATAGTGATAAATTTGATGCAGGCAGGTGAAAGTTACATTTTTGTCTAGTATTTATGTGATAGACAACAGAATTTGATTTGAATCCATTTTTGTTGTTAACCACAAATAAGAAAAGAGATAGTACACATTTGTGATGGGAGAGGTACAATTTTTAGATTCTTAAATAAATCTCTACTTGAGTCTCTACTTCCGCATCCTGTAATGATTATAATTATACTCTTTTGCATTACAAAATGTTTGGACTGTGGAAACAGATCCCCCAAAATGTTAATTCACAGTTCATAACAGAACAAAAACAGGCACAGTGCACTATCTTCAGTGCACCTGTGAGTCTGTGCTAGAACCAAAAATTTTCATCCCTTTTCCACTTCATCTCACAAGTCTTATGAATAAAAAGGCACAGTTTAAAGCAGCAGCAAAATACTTAAATACACATTCCTTTTACTTTGCTGATGAATTTTTGATGTTTAAAAATTATTCCTACAAAATTATATGAAAACTATATAGAGTTTTATATTGTACTAACTCTCAAAAGTTGTATGATTATGACTTATTCCACATCTTGCTGTCCTTTTGACAAACTTCTGCATCCAAAGTGTGTATATGTGTGTGTGTGTGTGTGTGTGAATGTGTGTTTGTGTGTGTATGTGCATGCGCACGTGTACACAAAGACCAATGGAGGTGAATGAATACAAATTAGTATTTAACAGAATCAGATAGCATATTTAAAATATACCATTTAACTGACTCCCCAAAACGTGTCAGATAATAAACACAAAACATATCCCCTAAATATCTGATGTCAAAAGGAACCATCTTTAGCCTTCAAATCCTACAATATATTTCACCTGAAAAGATGACTGAGCCATCGTGTGGTGTCTGACATAATGCGAGTGCTGAGACGCTGCAGGTGAGAACGCTCCAGACCACTAGAATATGCTGCTACACTATGTGTAACAATTGCCAATCGAGCAGCAGGATCCAATTGAGGCAATGGGGCAATGGTGGGAGCAGATGCACCTTCTTCTTCAGGAGAATCATTTGGACTGCCCGAGTCTTCATGAATTATCATGTCCTGCCATTCAAAATGGGTATATGTGCAAACATTTTCAGTAATTACACTTTTCTTACATTAAATTCACACTTCACACAAAACAGTCAATACCAGAATAACAGACAATTGTAAAGCAATTTTTGTATAACTGAAATCGAAGGGTTGAAACACAAAGATTGAATACACAGTTCAAAAAAAGAACAAATGGTCTTATCACTCTTAATATATTAACTTAAAGCAATTTTTTTTAGACTGTCATTACAAATCTTCCATACTCATCCTTTCACTAGCATCCTAACCACAATAAGTCATATTTCTGGAGGACAAGAGATAGGGACCCTAGTCACAAGTTCTCTTGTCTTTAAAACTTATTATTACCATTAAGTGCTGCAATACAAATTACATCACAAACATTAAGTTACTTCATCCTCAAAATAAGTAAGGAAGAAATATGAGGCATAGAAATTACACCTATAAATGCAGTACACAAATTAAGAGCCTTGTAGTTCATGATCACTTCTTTTAAACATGAACAGCTCAAATTAAAAAATATATTCCAAATCCTAATTCAGGTTACTAGAAATTGTGTGTACTAGGGGGACAATCCCATAATAACCAGAGATTTGGCTCACAAGTGTCTAAACATTAAACGTTTATCATTATCTTCTGACATAGCCAACTGCACAAACACCCTGAAAGTTACTACCTCCAATACAGAGAGAATCTCCTCAGTGGATTTGCTTGGAAGTGGGAGGAAGGCATGTGAATTCTTCCAAGACTGTCCTGCTGCAGACCCTCCACCTCCATCTTCTGCCTTCTCAACAGCCTCTTCCAAACGTTCTATTACTTGCGAAGCTTGGAATTCTATCCCTGATATGACAGACTGGAGAACAGACTGAAATTGAATAGTTACTCATTTCCACATACATAGTTGTCATTTATGTGTTGGAACAGTGTCAATTCCGCTGAATCATTTGGTTTTAGCACAGTAATTCTCCGGTACCTGTGTTACATGACGACTGGATGCCTTGGCACCAATTTTCAGTTACCTCCGTAAGACGAGCATGTAAATGTTTCTCTATTGTGAACTTCTTTTAATCGAAATTACATAACCTAACTGCAATACGAAAGGTTAAATATGTGTACACAATTCACTTAAAAATCATTATGATCTATATTACAAACCTCATTATGGGAGGGACGTACTGTTTCCTTTGCAGTGTGCGAAATGTTTACACCGGCTTCAGCCATCGTGGCAGAATGCAGACGTCACCGAAGTTTCAAGTCCCGTGGCCAATTCCAGTTCTTCCTGAAGTTCCATTAAGTGTCAAACGAACGTAGGCGTCGCATTCTTGACAGGTTAAAATAGTGCTATTTTATTACGTATGCAATGGAGAAATGTCTCAGTTCCCCTTCAAATACTGAGAATTAATAGACTGCAGCAATATGTAAGTCATCTTCTTTATTGATCTGCATGTGCTGATATATATTCGTCGTCTATGTAAATAAACAAATTGTGCGGGTTATTTGAAAGCGATGATTTGGACAAACGGTACTCTTGTGTAATGAAACAGAGAATTAGTTCATATCCCAAAAGTGTACTTCTAAATGGCTAGCGTCAAAATCATGTTTGTGCCCCAATTATTGTACCCCGTAAGACAAATGAACACATAAATCATTATTAATGTTTTTTACGAATTCATATTTTCCATAAAAATTTCTGATTAAACTTTAGTGACATATTCAACAGTATTGCAGCTGACGTAAACCTTGATAAGATTCTTTGAGGTTTTTATTCCCTCCAGTTCTTAGGAGGATAAAATCAGTCTGAACTTCCGTGCAGAAATTTTTGAGCTTGATCCAGGTTCCTAGTTTTATGGTGCTGAGGGATTTGGGTAATTTTGCTTTTGGTGAATCAAGTGTTTATTAAATGGACAATATACACGAGGCGGAAGAGGTGGTTGTAGCCAATATTGTGCAAACTGCAATTTTATCTCATATAGTTGAAGGATTGGATCATCCTTAATTTGTGTGTAGTTTTTTTTTTTATCTTGATTCCATTATGAACACATCACTTTATGGATTATATAGTAAATCAGCCTCACATTTGAATAAGAATATTTTCAAGATAACTTTCATGTGTGTAACATATTCCCTGGGCAAAGTCTCGGACATTAAGTTAAATAGATATGTGTTTGTGAGCATGTCAAGTATTATAAATAAAAATAACCATTTTAGGACAAGTCAGACTGTAAACAAATTAGACATTTAGACTGGTAACATAACATTAAAAGTGTACTGATTTATTTGGATAATTTAATTTAATTTAATTTATTTGCATTCATTGATCCATATTGGTACATGTCCTTTGGATATGGAATTTGTCAATAAGTTAGATTAATATATTACATAGAATTTGTCTTGACATATATAAATACATGTATAAAAGAACTGATAAACATTAAATTAAACTACAGAATTTAAATACAGGGTTTTATATATAATTTTGTACATGTCAACAACAATCATGTTGTTGAAATGTACATAAGGTAACAAACTTTATTTAAAATATGTAATGGATTAATTATTGGAGAACACCAATATCATATGTAGCAACTCTAT
>Ga0123352_10004985_pt1 | contig 19798 bp, 18 predicted proteins | sample TergutLab28metaG_FD_89700 | JGI IMG/M metagenome (GOLD analysis project Ga0123352, IMG submission 89700) | Labiotermes labralis P1 segment gut microbial communities from Petit-Saut dam, French Guiana - Lab288 P1 | ecosystem: Host-associated > Arthropoda: Insects > Digestive system > Gut ... | reverse complement strand
TGTCATAACTTTTTTGCTTGCAGGAGTCATGTTCTTATTTATAGGAACTTTTTTAGGCAAATGGATTATCAAGTGCATATCCATTCCACTGCCTGCAACGATGGCAGTTGTGACGCTGCTCTGCATTATAGGCTCTTTCGCTTATGCCAACAGGATGTCGGACGTCTATCTGATGTTCGTATTTGGCATCGTGGGTTATCTTATGTCAAAAACCGGCTTTCCTGTTGCACCTTTGATTCTTGGCCTGATATTGTCCGGCGGCATGATTGATCCTTTCTTCCGAAGGGGGCTTCTGGCCGCCAGAGGTGATTTTACGGTTTTCCTGACACGGCCTATTTCAGCCGCATTAGTAGCCTTACTGTTATTTGTAATCTACCGTGGTTTTGTGGCACCGATTTTAAATGAAAGGAAGCAAAAGAAAAACGCGGCACAATAACTGTTACACTGGCGCATATTCATCAAATATTTATGGATACTGCGTTAAACAATAATCAAACTGAGCCTGAGAGGGGAATTATATATGGGAGATATTAAAAAAATAGGATTTATAGGCTTGGGAGTTATGGGCGGCCCTATGGCGCTGAATATGCTCAAAAAAGGCTCGGAGGAAGTTATCGTATACGATATTTCCGCCGAACTAATGAAAAAATATACGGAACAAGGACTTACAGCAGCAGCATCTTACGCGGACATCTCCAAATGTGATGTTATATTCCTGTCCCTGCCGGACGGCGAGATAGTCAAGAAAGTTCTATTTTCCCCAGGTGGCGTTTACGATAATCTGAAAACTGGCCAGATCGTAGTGGATTTAAGCACCATAAAATACTCAACCACTATAGAGATTGACAAAAAACTGAAAGAAAAAGGCGTAAAATTTCTTGACGCCCCTGTGTCCGGTATGGCTGCCCGCGCTGTAGACGGAGATTTGGCGATTATGTGCGGCGGAGAAGAAGATGTATTCGATAAAATACGCCCTTTTTTCGACCGCGTCGGAACAAGCGTGGTGTACATGGGCAAAATAGGGAGCGGGCAGCTGATGAAGCTCATAAACCAACTGCTCTTTAATATAAATGTCGCAGGGATGGCCGAAATCCTTCCATTTGCCCTCAAGATGGGGCTTGATCCCGAAAAGACCGTGGCTATTGTGAATTCCGGCACAGGGCGTAGTTTTGCGTCAGAGTTTTTCGCCCCAAGAGCGTTGCAGAGTAATTTCCAGGACGGGTATCCTCTCGAAGACGCTTACAAGGATATGCAAAGCGCAAGCGAAATATCAGCTTCGCATAACCTCCCCCTTCCGGTTTTAAACGCCGCGACCATAACCTATCAAATGGCTCTTCTGAAAGGCCATGGTAAACAAAATAAAGGCTCTATGATTCACGTTTACGAAGATTTATTCAACGTGGAATTTCGTGCCCCAAAAAAGAAAGACTAAACAAAAACTAAACCACGAGGAGAGTAAAAAATGATTAGAGGATCACGCGTAGACGATCAAACCGAGGCTTATTACGTAGGGTTAATGCATTCTTGCGGGTATAGAGATAAAGATATTCGCAAGCCTATAATCGGCATCGTAAATTCTTATGCCGATGTAAACCCTGGGCATAAACCGCTTCGCGAACTGGCGCAGGCAGTCAAGGAAGGGATTTGGTGCGCGGGTGGTGCCCCGGCGGAGTTTAGCGTTCCAGCTCCGTGTGACGGAATATCGCACGGCCCCGGTATGCACAGCATATTACCTTCCCGCGACCTTATTGCCGGGGCAGCTGAGGCAATGGCCAATGCTCACAGCCTGGATGGGTTGGTCTTTCTTTGTTCCTGCGACAAGATAGTTCCAGGAATGTTGATGGCTGCGGCAGCGCTTAACAAGCCATGCATGTTTCTTACCGCGGGCACCATGCTGCCCTATAACGACGGAGAGCGCGATTTCGTAACACCTGACCTTAAAGAGGCTATTGGGGCATACAAAACTCAAAAAATCGACGCCAATACCTTCGCAAAGTATAAACAAAACATCTGCTATACCGCTGGAACCTGTTCAATGTACGGCACTGCCAATACCATGTGTGTTTTCGCGGAGGTTATCGGGCTTGCGCCGTTTGACTCCGCCACCACAATATTCTGTGCTTCCGAAAAACACAGACAAGCCCGCGATTTGGGAGAGAGGATAGTTGAGCTTACAAACCAAGGAATTCGTTTTTCGGATATTGTGACCAGAGAGTCAATCATCAATGGCCTGCGCCATCTTTCTGCCACAGGCGGCTCAAGCAATTCACAGCTTCATATATGCGCCATTTCGCGAATAATGGGTTTGAATTTCGGCCTTAAAGAATTTGACGAAATACAATCGTCGGTACCGGTTATCGCCAAGTTCAAGCCGTCCGCCGAATACAGTATTTATGACTACGGCCGCGCTGGAGGCGTTGGCGCAACCTTAAGCTCAATAAAAAACCATTTACACCTTGACCAAAAATTGGCCACTGGCGGTACTTTAGGCGAATATCTGGCAAACTACAACCGGCCGGTCAACCGTGAAATCATACGCACGGCAGATAACCCGCTTCAACCGGAGGGCTGTTTCGCTGTACTATACGGCAACCTTGCCCCGAAAGGCTCTGTTGTGAAAACCAGCGGAGTGGAACCCAGCATGTTCTTCCACAAAGGCCCAGCGGTGGTTTTTAATTCTGAGGAAGACGTGCGTGATTTCATGCTGAACAAAACCATCGAGCCGGGCTGCGTATTGGTCATTCGATACGAGGGGCCAAAAGGCGGACCTGGCATGCGGGAGCTCTCTATTCCTGCAGCAATGCTGGTGGGAATGGGCCTGCATACCTCGGTCGCCATGATTACAGACGGACGATTTTCCGGCGCAACAAGGGGGCCATGTGTCGGTCACATCACGCCAGAAGCATGGGATGGAGGCCCTCTTGCGGCAGTGCAGGACGGAGACATCATCACCATTGATTTAAACGCCAAAACCATCAACGTGAATTTATCCGATGAAGAAATAGCGAAACGTCTCCAAGCCGCAGTTAAGCCTAACCATCCGGCAAAAGGGGTACTTGCCGCGTACCGCGAGGGCGTGACCGACGCGGACATGGGAGCAGTGTGGCTGTACGGCAAAGATTGAGTTTACCAGGCGCCTAATACCAATTTGAAATTAAAGGTAGAATAGTTATAAACCAGTTATTGCAAGCACTTATAATTTGAATTGGCACCAATTTAAATGCAAATTGGTATAATCTACGTAAGAAATTTGTCTTGAACCTGTAATCAATTGCCTTTGATAAACCCCAAGAACTGATGAGAGTATGTTCTGTGTTCTCATCATTCTTGGGGTTTTTGCGGTCACGAATTTTCACATTCATCCCAAAGCGCAGCAATACCCCACGCCGAACGGGCTTTCGTAGGATATCACTTCAATCGGACGGCGTAGTACGCGGCAGGTACCCAGCATAGCCATCACGGAGCATAGGCCGCATTCTCCGGCTTCTTCGTGCTCCAGTGGAGAGAGGGCGAGCAGTTCTCGCGGATCGGCTGATGAAAGCGCGGCGACAACAGCTGCATCGAATTTTTTCCCGACAGGGTTGTATCCCGCCGGAGCGTCCGGCGTAAGTCTGTGAGACAGATCTCCGCTGGCCAAAAAGCCCCAGTCCGAGCCATCGTCAAACAACGCCAGCGTCTCTCCTAGTTTGATGGATTTTTCCGGCCCCAGTCCTATAGGCGATGCGAGTATCACATCGGGAAGTTCAAGGCCGCGTTTGTGCAAAGCTTTTTTTATAAAATACAAAGGAACGAGAGAACCATGATCAACGACCGCACTTGGTGAACCCTCGTCATGCACGGCAACACCGGAAAAGCGCAGGTGCTCCACAAGGGGACGCAGTTTTGCCGAGGTATTCATCTCGAATGAAACAGGCGCTCCGAAATGGGCAAAAGCCCCCGTAGGGCGCGGAGCCGTTTTGAATGACAGAGACTGGGGCATGTACGACTGATGCGGCGACAGAATCAAAATACATTCCGGCCTTTTGTCGGATATCGCTTCCGCCAGGCGCTCAATGCCATCAAGGGTGACGGCGGCATCGCGCTCACGCCCGCGCCCCACCTCCGGCACTATCACCGGAGGATGAGGCATCAAAGCAGCCCACAGCCAGGGCATGTGGCCTTACCCTTTGTCGCTTATGGCTATATGAGTAATTTTCAGATGACGCACGCCTTTCCTAGTGTTAACGTAGACCTCTTCACCAACGGTTTTTCCGATGATAGCCTGTCCGATGGGGCTTTTCTGAGATATGCTGTGCGTTCTGGGATCAACTTCTCCCGAACCAACTATGCTGTATGTGTATGAATTTGAAGGGGGCGTCATTTCTTTCAGGGTCACGGTCAAGCCCATTGAAACGCGCTTGGTGTCAAGTTTTTCCTCGTCTAGAATTTTAGCTTTGCTCAACTGCGTTTCCAGCTGAAGTATACGAGCCTCCAGTTTGGACTGCTCTTCCTTGGCCGCGGCGTATTCCGCATTTTCGCTGAGGTCGCCAAAAGAGCGGGCCTCCTCCAACTGACGAGAAATTTCAGCCCTGCGATCCGTTCTCAGTTCGATAAGTTCAGCGGACAGCCGTTCATAGCCACTTCGTGTCATTGTTGCGTCATTATCTATTACTTTTGTCGTCATTCACTCGCGCCTCCAAATATAAAATCGTGGATATTTTAACAGGCGATTTACAAACTTCCAAATGCCTCTCGCGTCAAAGCGTTTCTAATTTCCTCCGAGGTACGGAGCTGGCCGCCATTCATTCCTGGGCACCGCTTTGCCTGTTTATCCCACTCTTTTTTTGATTTCATCACCGAAAACCAAAATGGAAAAAGCGTGCATTGGAGCGGGCGAATAGTATATATCGCGCATTTTGCGCTCTCCACATCGTAAAAAACGCAATCTCCGTTTTGCCTCTCGATAAAGCTTGGCTCGCCCCACCTGAGAGTCACGTAACCGCGCCTGAACTCCACCTCGCTAAGCTCTAAAAAATTTCTTACGCGCTCACCTTCTTCGGCGGTAAAAAAAATAGCGCCGGGCTCTCCCCGGCAGCATCTGCCACAGCCTTTACAGGAAAAAAGGACTCCCTCGCTCCACCAATCTAGCTTCATTCGCCAGCAGCTTTCATGGTGGCAGCTACGTTTACGATCATTTCATTATAAAGCATTTTCCACAAACCCGCGCCGCCTCCCTGGATAGTAAGCTCTTCAGTGGCCATTGAAGCGGCCAGCTCTTCCATCTGCTGCCACGGGCGCTCTCTGTCGCTGCCGCTGATCGCTCGCGCGTTGGATTTCATCTGCTTCCATATCTGCGCCCAAAGTATCGACTCGAACTGCTGGGTAGCCTCTTTCAGCCTGCGGGCATCGCGCGTGTCATGCACTTCGGGCGGAACTTCGGATCTGAAAACTCTGACGTTGTGATATTGAATAGCGTTCATGGCTATGCTCCCAGCTTACATATTTATCAATTGGCCGTGCAAAGCTCCGGCTTCGTTGATGGCCTCAAGTATGGCGATTACGTCGCGCGGCGATGCGCCTATCGCGTTGATTACCCGCACAAGCTCGCGCACTGTCGTAGTGGCTGGCATGGCAATGAAACTCGTTCCGTCTTCTTCAATCGTGATATCGGTGCGCTGTTCGATGGCTGTACGACCACCGCCGAACGGAGCAGGCTGAACTACGGTAGGGTCTTCCGCGATGGATACCGTGAGGTTGCCATGAGCCACTGCTACAGAGCTTATTCTGACATCCCCGCCCATAACCACCGTTCCGGTTCTTTCGTTGATGGCAACGCGCGCCACCATGTCCGGTTGAATTTCAAGCGTTTCCAGTCTCGCCATAAAAGCCGTGGGGGAAGCCGCAAACTGCTGAGGCAAATTTACCACGACACGCCCCGCGTCCGTTGGCCGCGCCACAGCTCCGAACATCGAATTTATGGCGTCCGTTATTCTTTGCGCCGTGGTGAAATTGGGGTTGCGTAAAAGAAGCGCCATTTGCCCGCCGACCGCTATCGCCGCTGGAACTTCGCGCTCAACTATGGCACCTCCCGGAATACGCCCAGCCGTGGGAATATTTCTGACGGCGGTAGCTCCTGCACCGGCCGCCTCAAATCCGCCCACAACGACAGGCCCCTGAGCGACCGCGTATACCTGTCCATCCGCCGCTCTCAGCGGGGTTTGAAGCAGGATTCCGCCCTGAAGGCTTCTCGCGTCGCCGATGGTGCTGACATTGAGATTTATTGTTTGTCCCGGCCTGACATAAGGAGGTAATTCGGCTGTCAGGGAAACCACAGCCACATTTCTGCTACGGGCAGCTCTTTCGTCAACCGTTATACCGTGCTGCTGCAGCAAATTTCTCATCATTTGCGTGGTCATCTGGGATCTGTCACCAGTTCCGGCCAGTCCCATGACAAGTCCGATGCCGGTAAGCTGGTTGGAACGGGCACCTTCAACGTCCACCACATCTTTGATACGCACCAGAGGATGCACTCTGGAGAAGTCCATGTCCTGAAGGTTAACCGCTGCGCCCGACGCACCCGCAAATAACAGAATACACGCTAAAGCCGCCAGAAATTTACATTTCATGCCCAGTCTCATGTCCATGCCTCCGTTTAAAGTATGGCCTGCTTAAAATATGGCCTGCAAAATCTGCGTGATGATACCAGGTCTTTGGGTGCGGCTCAATGCCCCTCTACCCTTTATACCAAGCTCAGCGTTGGCTATCAGACTGCTTCTGATTTGGTTACGGGAATCGACATCCTGCGGCCGAATAACCCCGATAAGATGAAGTTGCAGCACCTCATCGCTGGTTTGCACATCGCGTGTTCCCTCGATAACCAGATTACCGTTGGGCAGCACATCGGTCACCACGGCGGAAATGGTCGTCCTGCCATGATGCCTGCGTTCAATGGAGCCTTGGCCTCTGGCATCGCTTGAAGATGTCAGGCCAAGCTGACGGACGAAGCTCAAAATTCCTAAGCCATCGCTGACGTTGCTGCTGGCGCTTCTTGAAAGGTCGGTAGTTGCCCTGTCTCTTGTATCGGTCTGCTCGTCAACAAGCACAGTAACTACGTCGCCTATCCGGCTAGGGCGTTGATCGGCCACCCAGTTGGTTCGGTCGTTCCACAGAGATCTGGCTTCGCTCTTCGCCGGATTATAGAAGCATCCCGCGCTGAAAATTACAGCAAGCGCCACTGACATAATGATTTTAATTTTTCTGCTCATGATTTTCCTGCTCAAGGCATTTTCACCTCCACTGTATCATCGGTCACCACTACAGCCGTGACTATTGTTCTGCTCGACACGTTACGCACCCTTATCGTATCGCCGATTGCCCCATTTTCCATGGCTTCTCCTCTTGCTCTGACGACAAATCCGCCGCTCCTCACGAGGATGGTGACACTATTTCCTCTTTCTATTATCGGCGTATTGATCACTAAATTGAGCGGCAGCGGCTCGCCCTGAGAAAGGTTTCTTGTGATGGAGCGCCCGACAACTTCCGAGGCCCTTGAAGCGAATACGCCGGGTCTGTTCACGCGGATCTGCCTGATCATTACATCCGCATCGTTTATGACATCGCCCCTTCTCAGGGAACGGGTCAAGACGAGAGCAGGCTGAGTCCACGTAAGCCGCACCGCAAGCGAGCGCTCTGTGCCAGCCGCATCACGGAACCGTAGTGTAGCGGACGCTGTGCCTGGAACTATCGACGCGGGTGACACAAGGCGGCCAGCGGGGATTCCTCCAGTGTGCCGAACCTCAACTTCTCCATCCCAGGCCGCTAGAGATTTTACAAGCGCGGCCAAATCTTCTGTTCTATCCTCACGCTCTTCTTCCCGCGCCTGTGTGGACGCTAGCGCAGAGCTTCTTTCCACTCTGACTGTCTCCGGCATTTGCACTTCAACGCGAATGTTTTCCAGGCCGCTGACCTTCAGGGCGGCGATGACCTGCTCTCTGGTGATGATTCCATTTTCTATCACTAAAAGTAGCCTGCCAGCCTGCTCCGCTAAAGCCTGCGGGCCGCTTATATCGGCGACCTCCCCAAGAGCGCAGGCATCAGTTTCCACTCGCACAACGTCAGGCATGGCGATCCGCAACACATCAGCCGCACCGGCTGAAAGCGGATGATGCAGGCCCCACAAAACAAACGAAAAAATAAAAAAAAGGCGGAGAAGTCCCCGCCATATATTGCCATCCATGTTTAACGCTTCAGGCCGTTCGCTATACGCAGAAGGTCGTCAGCCGTCTGCACTCCTTTGGAATTCGCTTCGTATGCCCGCTGTGCGATGATCATTCCGACCATTTCCTCCACAACTTGAACGTTGGACATTTCTAGAATGCCCTGACGAACCTGAGACATTCCATCTTCCCCAGGCGCACTCAGAATAGGTGCTCCGCTGGCGTCGGTCTCAATAAATAAATTGCTGCCCAAAGCCCTAAGTCCCGCCGGATTGATGAAACGCGCAAGCTCAAGCTGCCCTATTTCCATTGTTTCCGTTTCCCCCGCCAGCCTGACTGAAATTACGCCATTGTTGCCAAGCGTTATTTCAATGGCGTCCTCAGGAACCACGATGGCAGGCTCCAGAAGCAACCCTTCGTGATTCACTATCTGGCCTTCGCCGTCAACCTGCCACGATCCCGCCCTGGTGTACGCAATCATACCGTCCTGCATGACAACTTGAAAAAAGCCATGCCGCCCAGCTATAGTCCAATCCAGCGGGTTGTCGGTAACCTGCATGTAACCCTCAGTCATAAACGAAGGAGTAGCGATTACGCGGGTTCCCAATCCCACCTGCACGCCCGTGGGTATCATAGAGGCCGGTTCCACCGGCGCGCCTGGCTCACGCGCTATCTGATAAAGCAAATCCTGAAAATCCGCTCGGCGTTTTTTGTAGCCGGTAGTATTGACGTTGGCGAGGTTGTGCGCCACCACGTCAAGATTGGTCTGTTGAGCGATCATACCCGACGCACTGGTCCATAACGATCTTAACATTGTATGAATTCCCCCTAAAAAATCGCTTATACTCTGCCGAAGGTCGCTATAAGCCTGCCGGTTGCCTCATCGTGGGCCATAAGGGCTTTAGATGCCCCTTCGTAGGCTCTCTGAGCCTCTATCATTCTTACCATTTCCTCCACGACGCTTACGTTGGAAAACTCGAGAGCGCCTGTCACAAGCCTGACTTCTTCCACCGCAATTGGCGCACCGGAGTCGGCGTTGGCGGTAAGCATACTCCCTCCTACTTGCCGGAGAAATGTGGGGTTTTCAAAGGTAAAAAGCGATATCGTTCCCACCGCTTCGCCATCGGCGATCACACGGCCATCGTTCATTATAAGCGCCGAGGTCGCATCGCCCACAGGTATAGGGCCGCCTTCGCTCATAAGGGTCATTCCATCCGGCGTGACCAGGTTGCCTTCCGGCCCAACCATGAAATTTCCCTGGCGGGTATAGAACGTGTTGCCCGCGCCGTCCATAACTGAAAAAAATCCAGGGCCGTCTATAACGGCGTCAAAAGGAGCCTCCGTGACTTGAACCACACCGGGGCGCGTGTCCATAAAACTTTGGGAATAGACGCTGGCCAGAGCCATGCTGCCCAGCACCTGCTGGCCCTTCCAGTTCATGGTAAAGGGCGGAACGGTCATTATTTTGGTCTCCCCATCCCCTGAAATTTTTTCAACACGATCCATCATCGCGCTGAAATCCGCGTTGGCAGAGATTCTCCTGCGAAATCCCGCAGTGCTGACGTTAGCCAGGTTATTCGTGATGACGTCCAAATTGGTTTCCTGCACCAGCATAGCCGAAGCAGCCGCATAAAGTCCTCTATTCACAAGAAACCTCCGATTTTCAAGACCGCGCCGGAGGCTCTTTCGCAAACCGCCGGGCGATCAGTACTTGCGCTTCCGGCCTTTAGTTGCGCTCAACAGAATACTGTTGCGCCCGGAACTTCGCAGTCTGTCTATTTCTGATAGTGCCTTTCCTGTACCGAGAGCCACGCTTTCCATGGGATTCTCGGCCACAAAGCAGTTAATTCCCGTCTGTTGGGTTATCAGCTCTGGAAGCCCCTTGAGCAGAGAGCCTCCGCCAGTAAGCACTATCCCTCTGTCAATAATATCGGCTGAAAGTTCGGGGGGCGTTAGCTCCAAAACGTTACGTACTCCGTCAACCAGCGTCTGAACCATTTCCCCAACAGCCATGTTGACGGCTGAGCTGGACACTTCAAGCTGGCGCGGAAGCCCCTGTATAAGGTCGCGCCCCTTGATCGCCATGCGGAGATCCTCTTCCAGCGGAATACAGGTTCCTATCATGATTTTCAGGTTTTCGGCCGTCTGCTCGCCTATTGCCAGATTGTACTGTCTGCGCAGATATCTCATAATTCCCTCGTCAAACTTATCTCCGCCAATTCGCAGAGACTTGGAGACGACCACCGCGCCGAGCGAGATGACGGCGATATCGGTGGTGCCTCCGCCGATGTCAACGATCATCTTCCCTCTTGCCTCTTCGACGTTCAGGTTAGCTCCTATAGCGGCCGCCATGGGCTCTTCTATCAGATAGGCTTCTTTCGCGCCTACCTCCAGCGCGGCCTCAAGCACCGCGCGGCGCTCTACATCGGTCGCGCCGGACGGCACGCAGATCATCACTCTGTGTTTAAAAAAGCGATCCCAGCCCTTGGTAACGCGCCTTATGAAGTACTGAAGCATGGCCTCAGTCATGGAGTAGTCGGCGATAACTCCGTCGCGCAACGGGCGTACGGAGATAACGCTGCCCGGGGTTCTGCCCACCATATTTTTGGCCTCATAGCCCACGGCCAGGATAGCACCCGTCTCAGCGTTAACAGCCACTACCGATGGCTCCCTGATCACAACCCCGCGTCTTTTCTCGAAGATAAGGATTGTGGCTGTTCCCAGGTCAATCCCGATATCTGTCCCGAACATAAATCGTTCCTCCTAGAGCCGCTGGCTCATATCTACAAAATTGCTGCCAATTGCCTCCGGTTTCCCAGTGAAAATGAAATCTTTATAAGCGGCCCTCCAAAAATAGAGACCGCACGCCGGTGCTGTGGTTCCGCTGAACTTACGCTCCAATCCGCGAATCGGGCCGGATTCGCCCAAAAGCTCCCTAAACCAGGATGGCTGCTCGTCACCGCGTCCAACCCTGTCGAGGCTCCCTACTATTATACGCACCATGTTCATCAGAAAAGACGGCGCGCGCACTGTTATTATCGACAACCCGCCTGTTTTTTTATACCTCAGGCGCAAGATGGTTCGTTTGCTTTCTTCTGGGCATTCTCCGGTTTTGCAGAAAGCACGGAAATCATGATGCCCCTCTAAGATGCGGCACGCTTCCCGCACGGAGTCTGCGTTCCATTCGTGCTTGCGCCACCATACTTTTTCTTTTAAATGCGGCCAACAGCTTCTGCCGTGCCATATAAAATAGCGATACTCCCTCCACAGAGCGCTACGCCGCGCATCAAAATCGTCCGCCACCCTCCTCGCGCACATCACCGACACATCAGGAGGCAGATAAAAATTTGCGGCTATGGCAAGGCGGCCAGGCTCCCATTCTTTGCTCATATCGAACGACGCCACCTGCCCCAAGGCATGCACTCCGCTGTCGGTGCGCCCAGCGCCTGTTACCTTGACAGGCTCGGTCGAAAGACGCTGAAGAGCCTCTTCCAGCGCCTGCTGGACGCCAAGCGCTTCGGCCTGGCGCTGCCAGCCAGCGTAATTTGTACCTACGTAGGCCACCTGGGCAGCATATTTGAATTTATGCTGTAACATGGCGCAAAAGAATAAAAACAACAACCACGGATGTCACAAAAATTGTAGCGCCTGTGTCGTTTTTTTTCCAGTTCAAAGGACGCCTTCTCGTGCGCCCCTCGCCTCCGCGATACCCTCTGGCCTCCATAGCCAGGGCCAGTTCGTCGGAACGCTTGAAGATGACTATAAACAGCGGGATGATCACAGGCAAAAATGCCAGCATACGCTTGATAAAATTGCCCTGATCAATGCGTGCTCCTCTTGAAAGCTGCGCTTTGACGATACGATCGGTCTCCTCCATCAAAAGAGGGAGAAAACGCAAGGCGATGCTCATCATCATAGCGCATTCGTGAACGGGAAAGCCAAAACGTTTAAGCGGGGATAATACGAACTCCATCCCATCTGCAAGAGAAAGCGGAGGCGTAGTTAACGGCAGAAGCATAGCGAAAGAGACGAGAAGAAGTAGTCTGAAGGCAGCAACGATCCCTGCTCCAAACCCTCGCTGGAACTCAGAAACGCCCCACTCGCTGCCCCACAGCGCAGCCATCACGTTGAAGACTAACGTGAAAAGCGCCAGAAAAAACACCGGCCGACACGAACGCGCCAGCATAAAAAGCGACAGCCCGGAGAGCCTGACGATTCCATACAAAGCCAGCGCACAAAACGAAAGCGACAGCAGATCGCCGGATGGAAAAACGGCAACCATGACTACTACCAGCATCAGCATTTTCGCCCTGGAATCAAGGGAATGAACCGGAGAATCTACAGGAACGTACTGTCCCATTGATATGGATTTAAAGTTCAAAGAACGAAAAACTCCTCTCTTGGACACCTGTGTTTATTACGAACCGTAACGCGAGGCGGGCGGTAGAATACCGCCCCTACGGTCGCGCATACGCAATAATTATTTATTTAAGTACGAAAGCTTTTCGACAATTTGCGGGAAATTCATCTGCTCCACTTTTTCTCTAAGCCAAACCGCAAGGCCGTCGTCTTGTTCGTACTCGTAGCTTTCAATTTCCGCCATCGCTCTGTCCGCTCCATCCATATCATAACTCATACAAGCCTTCAGCAGTTTGAGAAGCGCTTTTTCGTCCGGCCTGTACATTTTGGGTTTCTTCGGGCTATTCTTATGCGCCAGCAAAAGCACCTCGTTAATTTCTGACAAAAGCTTGCCTGCAATTTCCAGGAAAGCTGCATTATTAGCAACGACAAAGTCATAATCACCAGCCTGAGCAGCTTTTTCCAGAGCTTCTGCAGCATCGGCAAGCGCGTTTGCACAAATGCCACGGCTTGATCCTTTTATCCCGTGAACGGTGATGACATAGCTGGCCAGATTATCCCTGCTTACATCTTTGACAGATTCGATAAGCTGGGGGGTATTGGCAGAGTAAGAACGTAAAATCCTCAGATAAGAATTTTCGTCGCCGCCAAAACGCTTGATTCCTTTGCCAATATCTAAACTCTTAATATCACCCAGATTCTTAATACCATCCAGGCTCTTAACATCTAAGTTTGCGATATTCGAATTTTTAAGCTGGTCGCCGGGCAGCGCTTGGTCGCTTAATTCTTTTTGCCGCCTAAGGTACAGGCTTTCCTGCTCTTTGTCGCGCAGCCACTCCCGAATAACCGCGTCCAACTTGCTCACTTCTATAGGCTTGGGAATAAAAGCCTGAAAACCCTCATTTAAGAACATAGCCTCGTTCCCAACTATAGCATTGGCAGTAAGCGCGATTATCGGAATGTTTTTGGCATAGTCCGTCCCCAGCTCGCGTATCCTCCGCGCGGTTTCCAGGCCGTCCATGACAGGCATCATGTGATCCATGAACACGGCGTTATATCGGACGGAATCATTCTGGATAGCGTTTATTGCCTCCTGTCCGCTCAATACGCAGTCTATGCGCATGTTGTATGGACTCATCAATCCTTTGGCAACATCAAGGTTCGTAGTCACGTCATCAACTATCAGCACTCTGGCGTATGGCAGGCTGATTCGTGGCGTAAGCCCTGAATCCATCTGGCGTTTTTTCTCGGAGTAGTTAAAGTTTCTAAGGCTCTCCACCGTTTCAGGCCCTATAACGGCATCGGTCATGAATTTCTGAAGAAGCCGCGCTGTAAAAACGCTGCCCTTTCCGTGTTCGCTTTCAACAGCTATTGAACCGTTCATCAGTCCCAGCAGTCTTTTAGTAATGGGCAGCCCAAGGCCGGTTCCCATTACCTTGCGATTGGTTATCGGATCTATTTGGGAATAGTCGTCAAACAGGCTGGCGATATGCTCCGGCCGAATGCCTATGCCGGTATCCCGGACGCGGATGCTCATCCAAACCGAGTCTCCTTCTCGTTCGCAATCTATCCTCAACTCGACTTCGCCTTCTTTTGTATATTTAAACGCGTTGGACAAAAGATTGCTGAGTACCTGCTTTACCCTGAGCTCATCGCCACAGAGGCGTGCGAACAGGTTTTTTTCTATATTCAATATAAATCGGACGGGTTTTTCTTTTATATGCAGGATACTTTGAACAACGGCATCGTTGATCATGCTTGGAACATCGTATGCAGCAGAGGCAAGCTCGAATTTACCGGCCTCTATTTTTGAAATATCCAAAATATCGTTCACCGTGTTCAGCAGGGTCAGGCCAGAGTTGTATACTTTTTTAAGCTTCGAGTAACCTTCTTCGCTCAAGCCTTCGTCTTCGAGGATTAACTGTGACAGCCCGATAACGGCGTTGAGAGGCGTCCGCATTTCGTGGCTCATATTGGCTAAAAAAGCGCTTTTGTACTTGCTCTCTTCGTCTGATTTGTTTTTTGCGGCGTCAATGCGCACCAGAACGTAAATCAGCGCTGCCGCGAGCACCGCGCCTAGCGCACTGAGAAGCAGCGCCATATTGGTGACGCTTTGGTAATAAGGCCCCTTTGGCGTTATGAGCCCCAGATGCCATCCGTTTGGCAACTCTCGAAAAAAGGCCACGGAGGGTTCTCCTCTGAAACCAGTCACTGAGCGCTCGAAAATTTCCATACCTTCCTTCAAATCATCCACAAAAAGTGCGGCGGGAATTAAGAGGTCGCGCAAATTTTTACCCACAAAACCCAGATAAGGATGGGCAAGCATTGTCAGGTTGCGGTCAAGCAGCATCCCGTAACCGCCTTGTGCCATTGCCGTTTTTACGACGTCATTACCAATTATGTCTATAGGCACGTCAATGCAGGCAACTCCAATACGGCGTCCGTCATCGTCATAAAGAGAGCGGACATACGTGAATACCAGCTCGCCAGTCGCCATGCTCAAATACGGTGACGTTGCCACGACTCTGCCGCCAGCTGCGATTGCAGCCTGGTACCAGGGCCGACTCTGCGGCACGTAGCTATCCGGCGGAACCCATCTTTTGCTGTTCAGGTATGCTGACTCGCCAGCAAGCGTTGTAAAATAGCCATAGACATTGTTAATTCTTGATTCTCTGTCATTATTCGCCATCAGGTATTCGGTGATTTCCGTCATATATTCCTGCAGCGCGTCTAAGTTGCCGCCCTGCAGAATCATACGCCGCACCGTCTGCGAAAAGCTGAGATGCACAGCCTCGGACTCCTGCAGGACAGACTCGATTTCGAGCTGCGTAATGGCAAGCACGTTCTCCGCGTGATGTACCAGATAGCTCCGCACCATGGCGCTCATAAAAATATAACTCAAAACAACCATCGCCAGAAACGCCAGCGCGGTAAACACCAACTGCAGGTACAGTGGGCGCACCTGCGTTATTTTCTGTATAAAAGCGCGTATTACTGACATGATTTCCACCTCCCTGGAATGCAGGAGCGGCTGTGGGCATTTTCAGTTATTATACAGAAAAAAACAGGTTTCCACGAATATCACGGAAACCTGTCGCAGGAACCTGTTTTTCTGGTGTTTTAAACTATTGACAAAGTAACGTCAAATTCTGGACAGCGCCTCGCGTACCCTTTTTGCCTGCTCCGGGGTAAGCCACTCGTCCAGCAGGTTGTCGTGCTTTCTCATGAACCATATCGCTACGTTGGCATGGCTTTCTCCGGTATCTTCCAGATGGGCCAGCGCCTCGGAAACCGCGTCAGCGCTGGTTGAAAAATTCCCGAAAAAGTCAAGCAGGTCAGGGGCTTTTTCTGGGAAGAAGCTGCTGCTGACGGTAAGCAGATTCTGGCTCGGAAACGCGGTGGCGCCAGTTCTGAAAAGTTCAGGGTCAAACGGCTCGGCTTCCAGCATCACGAGGTCAAGCCTGCCGACTATCCACGATGGCGCATACAGGTAGCCTATCCATGGCTCCCCCAAATTATAGGCGTGAAGCAGCGACGCGAAAAGCACCGCTTCACTGCCCACTCGGAAAAAGTTAAAATTGGAATCAAGGCCGTGGTACCTGAATTTGTTGTGCATTATCTCGCTGGCAAACGCCCACGCGGGTATAGGAGCGTGAAATCGCCCTACAGACGGGTCTTCCAGATCCGCGAAAATGTGCGCGTACCTGCCAATATCCGAAACGTGCCTCAGACTGGGCGCCATTGGCTCTATACCACGCTCCGGGCATCCTTCAATCACGTAGCGCGGAACATAGACTCCCTGCACTCCGCCAGTTACGACCACGCCCAGCGAGATGATATCTCCTTGAGCGACATAGTCTTCGAAGTTCGCGGCATTATCCGGCCAAAATTCTATCTCAATATCCACGTCGCCTATGATCATGCTTTGCATATTCAAAGTTGACGAAGCCGTGGAAAAGCCGACTTCGTAACCATCAAAACCATTTTCCACGATGAATTTAGCGATTTCATTCAAGATCGACTGACTGTCCCACTGGCTGTCGGCAAACACGAGCCGCTGGATATTCGCTGAGGCTGCGGAGGAAAATACCAGGAATAAACACAACACCACGCACATCACCCTGGAAAACAGGCCAAAACTCAGGATTTTTCGCAGCATTTTCGATCAACTCCCTACTGATACATGATTTAGAGCTACATAACGATGCAACCCTGCCTATATTATACACCCCAGAGGAAGACTCCTCCGGGGTGCGGTGTACTACTGACTTTCAGCCTGTTTTGCCCTGCTGTAGCTACAGCAGAACTGAGAAAGCGAAGCCCGCCACCATAAGCACGAGCGCTCCGCCAAGGCGCGTGGAGAGCTGCGCGTAAGCCATCAGTTCCATGCGGTCAGAAGCGCCGAGCGTGGCTATGTCGCCGTTGCCGCCGCGATTAGCCATGCAAAGCCCGGCGGTTATACCAGCATCAATGGGATAGAAGCCCATTAGATAGCCGATTGACGCCGCGCCCAGCAATGCACCGAGGACGCAGAGAGTCGTAATCACCATACCAGCCAGCGTGAAGACCTCGGCCAGCTCCATGATGTCAAAACCGATGCCCATGCCCATCATTATAAGAATGGACAGAACGTTGGTGAAAAATGTTGACAGCCTTTTCGCGGCCGCGACAATATTTGGAGGAACAATACCGGTTGCCGCAAGGATAACGATAAAAAGTACCATATAGGCGAGGTGGTGGATCGGAGAACCCGCGATTGAAGGCAGGATCGCTCTGGAGAAAAATCTTCCCATTGCGAAGCACGCCAGGCCGATAAACAGAGCCGCCCCCAGATCCTCGATGGTGTATTTGGCCGCTGCCTTTGGCTCTTTGGAAGCAACGGACTCAGGCATTTTGCGCAGAAGGGTTTTTCTGTCGCCGGTCAGATAGGGAAACGCCTGCCCCAAACGGTGAATCAGAGCTGCAATGACGATGCACATAACGTTTGCAATGGTGATGATGATAAACGTGAAACTGAAAAAGCTTCCGGCGGGCTCGCCTGTTATCTGCTCGTACATCTGAGACATGGGAACGACACCGGCGCCGGTTCCGCCGCCCAGTATCGGAAGCGCGTACCACACAATGACTTCCGAGGGGGATACTCCGAAAAGCAGGCCACCTCCAATTGCCAGAGTCGAGCCGAGAAGAAAAGCCCCCGTGATCGTCGGCAGATAACCGGCGAAGGATTTTATCAGAACCTCTTTTTCGAGGGCCAGTATTGAGCCTGTGACCAGCATAACTATAAAAAAGGTCAGGAAATCCGGCGAGCCGGTAATAAATCCTGTAATGCCCGCGGCATGTCTTTCGGGTATTATCCCGAACTGGTTAAGCAGGGAGGCTCCAAGGAAAACCATCAGCAGGCCGCCGCCAATCCACTCGTTCCATATCGGCAACCTCTCGCCTATCTCGTTTAATATGGCAGCAAAGGCAAAACCAACCGCGAAAATGCTTAACATGTCACCGCCCAATGAATTTGTGTAAGCCGCGGTAAGGATGATGCCAACGGCCCCGGCAAATAACCACCAGGGCATACCATAAATCGTTAATTCGGCTTTTTTGTTTTCTGTGCTCATTTGTAGTTCCTCCTCAATTTTTTTAATGCCGCGTACATACCAAAGAACCGACGGCCCTAAAACTCAAATGGCTTAACCTGTCTCACCACGTCGAGGATAGTCCCGTCCCGCGCTTCCATAATGGCGACTATGCGATCGAGGAACGGCACATCGTCAGGCGGCCCTACCATAGAGTACGCTTTGTTTTTAAGCTCTTCGATGGTTGTAAGTTTAATTCCCGCCTCGGTCAGCGAATCAATAAGATCTTGGCGTTTTGGGTTGACGGCCGTGCCGTAATCGGTTATGAGCACGTCTATGCTATCGCCAGGCGTCGCGACTGTCACGACCTTCTCGCAGACGCAGGGAATTCTACCGCGCACAAGCGGGGTGATTATTATGGCGCACTTTGCCCCAGCGGACGCATCGGGATGTCCGCCCGGCGCTCCCATCAGCACTCCGTCAGAACCCGTGACAACGTTGACGTTAAAGCTGGTATCAATTTCCAGCGCCGCCAGAGCCACGAAATCAAGCCTGTTGACAAACGCTCCCTTGTTCATGGGGTTAGCGTACTGCGATGTGGAAATTTCGTAGTGGTTTTGGTTTGTGTGCAGCGATTTGACCGATTCGATATCAAAGTCTTGAGCGTCGACAATATTTTCAATAAGCCCTTTTTCAAGCAAATTTACCATAGGGCCGGTGATACCCCCGATAGCCCATTTCATCTTAATGCCGCGCTCACGCATCACAGGCTCCATGAAGCGTATTACCGCCAGCGTTGGTCCGCCAGCGCCAGCCTGAAATGAAAACCCATCCTTGAAGTACGGCGTCGCGGCCATTATTCTGACACATTCCTGAGCCATCATAAGCTCCCGCGGGTCTTGCGTCAGGCGTGCCGCTTTGGTGGCTATTTTCTTGGGATTGCCAATTTCTTCGACAACAATCACGTAGTCTACGTCAACAGCCTGTATGCTGGGAGGAAAATTTGGGAAGTCAACTAGCTTGTCGGTGACTACGACAACCTTGTCGGCGAACTTTGCGTCAACCATGGAGTACGAGAGGCCGCCACAGTCGCTCTTACCGCCTTTGCCTCGAGCGTTGCCGTATTCGTCGGAGGTAGGCGCTCCTATAAACGCCACGTCAATATGCACCTCGCCGGACTCAATGGCGCGGACACGCCCGCCGTGAGAGCGGAGTATGCAGGGTGTTTTCAGCTTGCCGTGAGACACGGCTTCGCCCATTTTCCCCCGAATGCCGCTCGTCTGGAGGCCGGTTACAATACCGTCCTCAATCATTTTGGCTATTGGGTCGTGCGCTGCGCCCATCGACGATGCCGCGATGGTAATATTTTTGATACCCAACTCCGCGATTTCTTTCATGACGATGTTTGCTATGTAGTCACCTTCGCGGAAGTGGTGATGAAACGAAACAGTCATGCCGTCTTTTATGCCGCAAAGCTGCACGGCTTCGCGGATGCTTACGACCAGCTTGCTTGCCTGGGGCTTTACGTGGGCGCGTACGGTGGGGCCTGGTTTCTGGTACAGCAAGCCGTCACGGTAATTATTGCCCTGAAAAACTTCGCGTCCATCTGTCAGGATTGAATCAGGGATGTCCCTGCCAACTGCGTTTTTCATAGTTACAGATCCCCCTCGTATA
>Ga0123352_10004984_pt1 | contig 19800 bp, 11 predicted proteins | sample TergutLab28metaG_FD_89700 | JGI IMG/M metagenome (GOLD analysis project Ga0123352, IMG submission 89700) | Labiotermes labralis P1 segment gut microbial communities from Petit-Saut dam, French Guiana - Lab288 P1 | ecosystem: Host-associated > Arthropoda: Insects > Digestive system > Gut ... | reverse complement strand
TATATATATATCTGTGTGTGTGTGTGTGTGTGTGTGTGTGTGTATGGGCGGGGTAGCTTAGTCGGTATAGCGACTGAATTCGGGCTGAACGGTCCGCGATCGAATCCCGATGGGGACTAGATTTTCCGCCCATCCAGACGGGCCCTGGGACCCACGAAGCCTCCTGTAAAATGGGTGCCGGGTCTTTCCTGGGGGTAAAGTGCGGCCGGAGTGTGCTGCTGACCACACACCCCCTTCTAGTGCCGCGGTCATGGAAGAGTAGAGCTATACGTCTATCCACCCTCTGGGCCAAACCGGGCCTGTAATGTGATCACTTTACCTTTATATATATATATATGTTTATATTTATTTATTTGTTTGAGTTGTCACAAAATTGATTAACCACCAAAAGTGATTAGCTGCACGTGAATTTAATGTTTGTTTAGTGCAAGGGAGTGGGTCATAGTAATGTTCGCAGTTCAGTTCAGTGAAGAGCCTTAGTACCATGGATTATCTCAAAGTTAGCCTTCTTAGCCTTGTTGTTTATATTGTTAGTCACTCAGTTACAAAACTGAATGGCTAGTTCATATTCACTCGAACGGACATTATTAACACGAGGCATGTGTATGATACATCGTACAGTACAGACTGTAGAGCTTTGATTGCCCTGTGCTTCATACAGGGGTAAGGGTGGTGAGGTGCACCCTTGTACAGGCACTGAGGCTCTGTACAGGCCGTACGGCCCATAGGGGGTGTAGAGGTATAGCTCTGCTCTCTCTTGACCATGGCACTAGAAGGGGGTGAGGGGTCAGCGTTACGCCCTGACCGCTGTTTACCCCCGGTAACGACCCGGTACCCATTGTACAGGAGGTTGATGGGCCCCAGGGCCGGTCTGGACAGGTGCGTAAAATCTCGCCCCCCACTGGGATTCGATCCCCGGACCGTAGCCAGTCGCTATACCCACTACGCTAACCGGCCCCATGCTTCATACAGGGTGCTTGTTACTTCAAAGCTGTCTATGTTCTTGACCATTAAGCACACTTGTGACTGCGTGTACTACCTGCTTGAACGTTAAAATAATCTGCAGTTTTCTCAAATTAACTTTAATATGTTTCGTACATTCTCAAAATAATCGGGGGTCTGATGTTTGTGTGACCGTGCATCATTGATATAGTAACATAAGGAGCCAACTAGATGCAAAAATAATAATTTTATTAATAATTTCAATCAGCTCAACACATTTCGGGCGATAATTTCGCCCATCCTCAGGAGCACTATACTGCGTTTACGGCTTTTGGTGTAAAGCACCAATGATGCTGCCTGCTGGTGACTAAGGTGAGGTGGAACTGTCTATTGCTCCTGAGGATGGGCGAAATTATGGCCCGAAACTTGTTGAGCTGATTGAAATTATTAATAAAATTATTGTTGTTGCATCTATTTGGCTGTTTATATTACTAATCAGGGGTTGTTTACTCTAACAGCATTAAGGGACTGGTTTTGTGATGGAGACTAGGGCCTTACTGCCATGTGGGTACTGAATTTTATACTTCATATAGCGAATTGTGATAGTGGACTTTAGGAATAAACGAGCAGTAACTACCGTGGGTGCAGGAATTGTTGTTATAACAACGTGATGGAAATTCGAAATGTCGGAAAATCAAATACATCCAGTTTGAATTGGCATTATTAAAAGCAGCGAAATAGGGTATAATTCAAATATCGAACCTACTCACATTTTATTAGACGTTTGTGTCTGAAGCCCATTAACAGAAGGCTTTTGTTGGCGGTTTCGATTTATTTATTTTTGGAATTGATCATATATTATACAAATTATATAAAATTAATAAATGAAGTTAATATATGTTAAGTTATATTATATTGACATTAAATAACCTATCGAATTAGTTTCTTAATTTAATTTATGTTTGATAATGAGCATGTTTGAGTAAAAAAATTATGAGCAGGAGTGTACAATAGAATTGTGTTGTGACAGAGTAAATACGGGTAAATAAAGGCAACTTATTCTAACCCGCATTGTAGACCAAAGGAATGAACAACATGGATGTTGGTATTCATGACCTGTATTCGGAAAGCCCTGAATTCAACTCTCGGCCTGATACCAGCTTTCCCGACTGAAGTATTTCGTGGTTTTATCGTGTCTGTCCAGAGAAATTTCTAGATAGCACCTCGAACTGGGACACAACACCTCATCTCCACACCTGTAATCTGAAGACATGTAATCCTGACGAATAAAATAAACCAAGAATAATTAATACGAGTACTACAGTAATTTTGGTTGTGACGCCGTGTTGTTCCATAGGTACAAAAACTATAGGCGTCATATCTTATTAGGTCGTAAAGGCAAACGTAAAATTATCCATGTGTCCTTCATGAACGTATAAGGGGAACGGAAATCTACGGCCACCCGTTTTTCCTCTCGGTATTGTGTGGAGGTGGCTGGTAGGCTTTTTCGCTCCGGTCTCTTTACTCCCTAGGCCAGGGCTGGCGAAACTTTTTGAGTTCTCATGCCCAAATTGTCTGTAAATTTCGAAGAAATTCTTTCGCGTGCCCTTGGAAATTCTGAAGAACAAAATAATATCCTAGAGCCTTATATAAATTATTATTATTAATTATTGCATTATTATTATTATTAAATATTATAATTATAACAGTATAATTACTTCGTAGTCTAATCATATTTCTAATTAAGACGTCGTCGAGGAATGCGATGAGGAAGCAAATTTGTAAGTACCTGGAGCTGCTTCTGCTTCCTATTTGAAAAGGTGATTTTAAAACGCTTTGTACACGGTCATGTATTCGCCCAGTCAAGTCCAGGTCTGCGCAACAATGATAAATTTCCAGATAACACCGCCGCTGATTTGTGTAAAAATGTTTCACTCGCAGTGTTACTTGGTAGCAACAGTAATTCACATACAATCTCTATACAGCCAGATGTGTATTTATACACATATATTCACAACATAAAGAAGCTGGTCGGGCAAAAGAAATAAAAAATTTGGGATAGCAGTAACAGCCGCTTGCCAAGTGAATTTTTCCACTTGCCATAGATTCGCTGGCCCTGACCGAGACAAAATCCCGCTGTACACATTGAATACGTCCCTGTTTGGGCCCCAGAGTGGTCTCAAAATACCGTAACATTCTTATTTCAGTGTGTTAGACCTCAGATCTAACGCGAGTAAACGAAAAGGCGAAAGGGGGCTGAGCCCTGATTGCGTCCCTTCGTATATACCTTACTGAGTGTGGTGTGATCTGAGGGTAAAGTTTCATTTCCAGTGCACCATTGTCACCAACCTGAACATCTTTGAAGACTTCAGGGTTGAGTTCCATAAGCTGATTGTCACTGAGATCTAACTGGTGCAGCTTGCCGAGCATCAGAAAGAGTCTCGGAACCAGTTCAGTGATCCTGTTGCGGGCGAGCGACAGAACTCTGAGTTCATGCAGATGTCTGAACGTGCCACTCGGCATGGACTCGATGCGGTTGTCATCCAGATGAAGCTCTAGAAGATTCGCCAGGCCACGGAAATTATAATCCAGAACATGAGAAATGTTATTTTGGGTCAGATTTAACTTTTGAAGGGTTGGTACCCCCCAAAATGAATATCTACCAATGGATGGTATGTTTGACCGCACAATGTGTAACTCTTCTAGCCGGCTGAACTGCTGAAATATTGGGCCAATTGTGAGAGCATTTGGAGAATCAGGAGGCGCTGTTATTTGTATCACTTCAACTTGCTGATCCATCGAATGAATAGGAATGGGGTTGGTCATGCCTCCTCGAGCGCACGTCACCTGGCGACGACCTCTGCTGTCCAGAAAACATGTACAGTCACGAGGGCAGGGTCCTCCCCAGCACCACTGGGGCAAGCTGAGAAGAATTATCACGACGAGAAGTCGAACACCAACGGCCATCCTGTAAATGAAGTAACAAGAATAAATTATAGGTATTTCTATCAATTTACTGTTTCGTTGGGAATTAAAATGTGACACTCTTTCCCGAAATACGAGCCACGCTGGAAAGTCTATATTAAATTATGAGGAATTAATTAAATCACAATATATAGATAACAATGAAGACTGAAGCCCTCTGGGATGTTACGCTGAGTCGACTAAATGCTGGAGAAACTTGGTAACTACTAGATGGTCCACAAAGCGTAACTTCCCAGAAAACTTGTATCATTATCAACACTGATATGAGTACCTTCATCTCGCATAGATTAACGTACCGGAACAGAATACAAACATGTCGCTCATTAAATAGCAGTATATCGTAACCCACAGTTATAAATTTTACAGGAAAGAGATCCTTAATTAACCAACACACAAGCACGTATTTTTTTTAACGAAAACATAAGAACAAGCAATTTTTTGTGGACACAAAATTTTGACAGAAGGTGTCTTTCCAACCCAGCTGTCTAGCGATGTGGGAATCTCAGTTTAACGAATTATTTGAGTTAAGACAAACTGCCGTTTCACGAGCGACGTAGGCTTCAGAAACAAGTGGGCTGTTCACATTCGGGACGTTTTGAGGGTACTGACTCTTTCAATGTCGAGTTTTTGTAAGAATAATAAACAGGTAGCCCCGAAAGTACATACGCGTCTCTAACCAAACCGAACTTGATTCTGTCAAATCTTAATAAGACGAAAGACGTAAATATACATTTGTAACGCTGCAGGTCTTACAGATCCAACGCCAACTGGAAATGACCCATTTAGGAAGTCTTGTTAAAGAGACCGGAAATACAGTTACAATATTTGGCCCTGCAGCAGGCAACGAGATCTGTTGCTTGGCATTGACGAAAAGGGTCAAGACAAAATTAGAGACGTCGCTTAATCCCCTAAGTAGACTTTTATGGCAACAATTCTTATGCGAATAATACACTCTAAATAATACACTCTAAATAAAACCCAAAGGAATTTGCTTTCAGAGTGATGCGTGTGTAACTACAAGTCTTTCCTGTGTGTACAGATCAATGAAATAGACGACATGCGTACTAATCACGCAAACGAAAGGGGATTCTTCGAGTCACTGGTCGCTCAAAGTGTTTGTATGTTCACGCAATGGAAGTAAATCAATAGCTGAACCCTCATCTATACATACAGATACACGAAATTACATAAATGTGAGCCTGTACCCACGTACGTATATGCATAATTCTATTAAAAGCCCATTACTTCGGTAAAACTTCATTACTGTAATACAAAGCTTGACACATCCAGGGTGACTTGTTGTCGTAGGGCCTAGTACAGTTGTCCATTTCGTCATGTCCCTGAGTACAACAGTTTTATCACATAGTAAGCCTGCATCTATCGGTAATTCAGAGTACTTCGACACTTTTCTGTGAAATACTCCTCTATTAAGTTGAACTGCAAGGGAAAAAAGGAACACCAGATTTCCCGGTCGTTGCAGGCTTCCTGTCCAATAAAGCTTCCCTAACAACTGCCGTGCAGGGACAGGATAAAATGCAGACTCTTCTTTCCTCGGGTATTTATTTTAAATGTGTGTCTATTTTTTACTTCCTGAAAATCTAGGTTAAATATTGACTAGGCCAGTTTATTATCTCCTGTAGCAAAAAAAAACCGAAAATCAAAATCTTGGCTTAGATTTAAATTGCGAACGCCTGTGTATTGTGACGAACGTCTGGTGGAAATAATCTGGTCTGAGGTACCGTTAGACAGCGCGGTTTGTCTTGTCTGCCCATTAAGAGTTAAATAGCAAACCACATGGATAAAATGCATAACCCTTGTAACGAAAGTTGAATGGCTCTTAAGTGTCGGGACTGGTTTCTATTCGAAATAAAACTTGGTCGTATCTTCCTATAACATAAGTTTCAGCTGCCTTTATTCGCCATAATTCTTTCGTCTGAACTTGATAAACTTATTGAATTACTCTTTGGCGGAAAATGGCTTCTTATCGGAATAAATGTTTAGAAATTAATATAAAGAAGAGCATTAGCATTTAAAATGCAGTTTAATCGCGAAACAGACCTGAAAGTAATTCTATAAGAAATGCATAGTGCTTTAGGAATAACATTTTTGAAACACGCTAATTATCCTTTGTTGTAAACTCTGGCAGCAGCTTTATTTTCGTACCGAATGTAAAAATTAAATTTGCAAGTATACATTGAATCGCAGTGGACGAGACAAGGTGTTATAAGAAGCAGGGATTAAGCGGTGTATTATTTAGGATGTGAAAGGGCAGAAAGAGGCGTAGTAATAGTGGTGCATAAAGTAATACTGAGAAGTGTTGTCAATAAGAATGTGTGTAATGACATAATCATTGCTCTTAGCTCCTGGATGACTGTAAGGTAAGAAAGGATACTGGAAACTGAAATAGAGAGTGCTAGATCGTACTCTGTGGAGAATTCGCTTTGGAAAAGGCTATGGACCTATCGTTAAGACAGATGATGATAATGATGACGGGATGTTAATTTAAAAGATTTACGAACATTAAGGGTGTGTGGTGATTATAGCAATGAGCAAAAATAGAGTCCCAGTTACCGTTTCTCTATACATAAATGCCTGCTGAGATATGGATGGTGTTCATGTTATCTCTGCAGCAGATGCTCCTCGTGGTTGCCATGCACACAACTTTCAGCCCTTTGTCGCACAAAAGTGCGTACTCTTTCAAAAATTCTTGGTTTCACTCCCATCTCCTGACATACATTTTCTTCTCGTTGCAGTAATACCTCTAAGTGACTGATCAGCTGTGAACACACCAAAGTATTTAGGTGTCTCCACAGCCAAAAGTCCAGACCATTAAGTACAGGGTATCAAGCAGACCAGTTGGCTGTGCCTTCACTTCGTGTATGCTGTCCACCGAGAGTCCGGATCACGTGCTGTCTGCCAGTGCACAGAAAATGGTGTAGGTGATGTTTCATCACGCATGAAGCGCATTTGTTGTCGCTGATGAACAGGCACGTCTTACAAGAGCACCGGCAAATCATTAAACAAAAACCGACGGTGCTCTACACCTGTTAGTGTGTTTGGTGGGACAGCTGGTCCTAAGACCTGATATCCTAAGTTGGCCCATGTCTACTGAAGCGTCCTGCACTGTTATCCTATTCAGTCCAAATCATTGCCGACATCTTGCAAAGTATTTGTGTTAGGAGTTATGTTGACTGGGAATATTTTACTCATTCAAGGGAGTACTGCACGCCCTTAAAATCTGTAACACTATATTAAAAAGCTAAAAGACAGTCTTTAGGCCACATTCAGTAGGCACTTCATCTCGAAATGTTTCGTTTCCATGCTTTTCTTCAGTCATTCAGGCAAATGCCCGGTAGTACTTCATAATTAATCTTGGTTTCATTCCTCATACCTACCAGTATAGGAGACTGGGTGGGTTACAGGGCGGACCTGAACACACTGCTGAAGTTCAGAGTCTCTGCCCTCTCCCACAGGAATCTAATAACAGATTCTCTAATGTTTTAGACCGCAGCTTATTCACTATGCCCACTGAGCTAACCCGACATTCTCTGAGGTCTTGTGAAACTTAATGACATTTCGGTTGATATAAAATAGTCGACTAATCAATTAATAAAAAGTAAATTTCCCAGTTTAATTTGACACACAATATACTGTAGTGTTTGAAGACACAGTAACCTGGTACGTTATGCAATGTCGCAGGTAACTAGTTACCGACGTTTCGGAGGCCGTATATCCTTCCCAAATGCCGTTAACTATTTAAAAGCAGACAGGCAAGACCTGGATCTTCATCAGTATCACAGTGAGGCCTCAAATTTTTCATCACTGGTTTCTGTTAATGATGTTGCGGCTAACGAAATGGGTCATCGCGAAGTAAACCAGTTCGAACGTCCGACTGATTCTTCACTGTCCGTCGATATTCGTGATACGAAACCGCATCCATCGTCATCACTGCGGTATTGTCCCTCGAGTTACTTAATAATTGATGAAGCATCCAATTAGCTTTCAGATGACATGCTTTGATGTAACACACATTAGTCTGTAATAACTGCTTGTTCGTCACCCAGGCTGTGGGTCTAGCGATGACGCGGATGTGCTGTGAAGGTGGTGTTCGAATGCCACTCCAGCAGGACGTATTAATTGAATGTGATTCTGGGAATACAAAGAGCGTGAGATCTTGAAGGAATTTGTCAGAGGTGGTGCGGAATGCAACGTGGGCCACCTACACGCCATGAATACCTGTGGAGTGTGGAGGTGAACCTCTACTCAATCCTAACGTCGGCGTTGCAAGTGAGTGGCCCCTTTCACTCCGTAGTCGGTGGCGGTAGAGCTCCGGTACACACTGGAGAATGGGCTGGTAGACATCGAGCGTCTCTAAGCTTTGTAGTAGAGAGGGCGAATATACAGTTGAATTTCCAGTCACATTTTTCGTCGTAAAAAATTAGGCTCAAATTGGTAGTGGTGTATTTAGTTGCGTGTACGAAGTTTTAGGATTATATAGAGAAGCTGTTCCAGCCACAGGGATGGAAAGTTGAAGCTAACTATAAAGTAGTAATGTTAGGCTTTCGGAAGGAGGAAGGCTTTCCTTTTTTCAAATGTCGGAACTCGTGTTAATGGCAGTGAAAAGACACCACAAAATTAGCCAAAATATTTGGTAATCTATCCGAGACTTAAACCTCGTACCTTCAAAGTGTTGTCAGTACGCCAGGGTGTGTTAAGAGTACTGTGACACAGCGGTCAGAAAATATTCCGATTGCAGGATAGCTGATCCACATAATTATGCATACAAAACATGTATGGTAACAATTTTATCTGTCAATAACACTGCAATACTGAACCTGCAATCTTAGTCCGAATATTCGGTAGACTACGGACTGGAAGAGAGGGGATTCCTGACCGAAACAAAATTTATGTTCTTCACAGCGTCCATACTGACCGTGGGTCTTATTCGGGCCACTGCCCAGATCAGAATTGGAGGGGCGGGGCTCTTTCCCATTTGTATTGCGACGTTAGTTTAAAGATAACCTTTGACCCGCAACATGCCGAATGGGGCAAGAGCAGGGAATTTTCGTCACCACGTGTATACCCGCTATGTATACGTGTTCTTGTCTAATGGATTTCATGGACCAGGTCTCCTTTCCAGCGGTAAAGCGTTGGTATTGATATATATATATTTAACTGCAATTGGTTTGAAACCCGGTGGCAGTAGTACAGTACACATTCACACACAAACAATACACAGAACAACACAATGAAACACAATACCCGGAACGGAACATACATAATAATAAGAATACATACACATAACAATAAGGATATCTAGCAATAAGAGTACATAATTTACAAAATTAAACAGAAGCATACAAAACGTACAACCATATATACACTGATACAAAATAGAACCAAAAGAATATGAAAGAATGTGATAAACGAAGCAGCCATTTAAACAGCAAACTTCATATGATCTATATATCTTCTAATAATGATAGATACCCTGTTAGTAAGACCTCCACTCCTTTTCACTACACTTCACTCAGCTACACTTCACTCCACTTCACTACACTTGTCGACACTTCACTTCTTCCCATTTGAACTTCACCAAACTACACTTCACTACACTTCAATACCGTCTCATTTGGCTTAACCCCACTTAAATTCCCTACCGCTCCGTTTCACCTCACGTCACCACAATTCACCTCATTTCACTTCACTTCACTTTTAGACGATTTTCGCCACACGTCTATTCCTTTCCCTTCACCCCATTTATAATCGCTTTCCTAACTCCCTATCTAAAAATTTCAGGTTTACAAGGAAAAGCCCGTAAGGATTCTGCAGGGAGTTGGCTCCAGTTTTAATGGTCCTATTAACAAAGGAATACTTCCCGATATCCGTTCTTTACATCCTGTCCTAATTTTCTGAACACGATTATTATGTTGCCCCACAAAACTCCGCCTACCTCCAAGGGTAAGAATACATTGTTAGTGTGCAGATTTTCATAACGGGGGTAACTGCACTTAACAGTAAACGTAGTACATCCAAAAGAAGCCGATGCTGCGAAGATTTTGAACTACGGTGGCTTAAATAAATCTAATTTCTTGTGTAGAATTTATAGGGAGACTTACAGAACGTTATGAATGATTGTTGTAACTAATATATAATACTGAGATAATTGGCGCTGAGTGTGGACTATATGCACTTCAATATGCAATTCAATAGACGCCTACTGTCAGTGCAGGGGTATTTGAAAAACAAATGGAGGTGGGGGGTTGGAGCCCCTCGGAGAAACTGGATATGGCAGCCTACACATTATTCACACGCACAGGCACTCTGGCGTCGTGGGAATACCAGTTGTCATACTGAAGGGAAAAGTCTGCCAAAATATTTTGGCAGACTTTTAACTACTGCAATCATAACAAACTAGGACTGACGAATAATTTCATATAATGATTGATTATTGTGACGTCGCAGTTGAATAGAACAGACAGCGTCTAATTAGAAAGTTAGACAACACTCGAAACTTCTCGATGGGATCCAGTGCAGCCGTGAAATGTTTCCTAATGTCTGCTGGAAGCATCTCCAGTGTTTAGTTTTCTGAACAGGAAATTGACCATCCATTTTCCATCATACCGGGTGTTTCCAACGACGCGTAACCCAATGTGAACTGCCCATTATCTCTCATGCTGTTAAATGTAAGCACTTTTACAAAGTCACGTTAATGGCGACACTCATTCATTGCTAAGGCTGTCTTGTGGCAACTCCATAGTATTTTCCAAAGTGAGTTCGCGATGAAGTGTTCTAGCGCTTCGTCTATAAAATTCCACTATCCACTCCTTTTCCTTTTGGTTATCCAGTAGCTACTTACATCGTTTTCCTCGTCTTATCTTCCCGTCTCTGTTTCAATAATACGTGGAAATACCGTGTACTTCCAAATAGAACATTGTTTGTTAAATTACCCCTAAACAGAATCATTTGTACCAATCTATTCGTGACACAGCCAATATATTCTCGTATTTTCTGATGGAGCGTGTGTTCGTAATCGGACGCACTGTTCGGCGCTGCAGACATATCTTATTTTCTTCGAGTTTTAGCTGACCAGAGCCAGAAGTAAATATCCCTTACAGACTAAGTAACTGCGATATTTATCTGTTCCAGGAACGCTGTATATGAAGGTTTCCAATGAGTGTGTGTGTGTGTGTGTGTATATATATATATATATATAATATAAAAAAGGTAAAGTGTTCCCGTTACAGGCCCGGTGTGGCCCAGAGGGTGGGTAGAGGTATAGATATACTCTTCCATGACCGCGGCACTTGAAGGGAGTGAATGGTCAGCAGCACGCCCGGGTCACACTTTACTCCCGGGAAAGAACCGGTACGCATTTTGCAGGAGGCTGGGTGGGCCCCAGGGCCGGTCTGGACGGGCGGAAAATCTCGTTCCCACCGGGATTCGATCCCGGACCGTCTAGCCCCTAGTCAGTCGCTATACCGACTGAACTACCCGGCCCACATATATATTACGTATTTATGTGAAGTATAATGTAGAGGTGAAGGCTGTATGCATGCTATTGAAGTGTATGGGGGAACAGAAGCATAGATCCACTAATTCTTAATTTCGTCACTATATGGAGGTGAATGGTCGGCGTCATACCGTCCCAATTATACCCCCGCTGAAGGAACGCCCGACACGCATTCGTATGAGTTCGGGCCGGCTCCAGAGTCGGTCTGTACGTTGTAGAGAAAAGAAAAATTCCTTTGTTCCAAAATAATTACCAACAAGATGACACTTATGTACTATCCTTTATTTCACGGTTAGTCGTCCTTCACTCTACATGTTTCGAGCTTCAGGGAGCTCATCATCAGGTGTTCACTTTTTTTCTGTACAGGCAGTCTCTGGCATACTGTGTAATCTTTTGCTGTATTCCACCCGTTCTCCTACGTAGGAGCTCCCTGAAGCTCGAAACATGTAGAGTGAAGGTCGACTAACCGTGAAATAAAGGATAGTCCATAAGTGTCATCTTGTTGGTAATTATTTTGGAACAATTACAATGATGCAGGAACAATGAATGTAAAAAAAATCCTTTCTTCTTCTGGGAATGTAACCGCAATTGTTTGGACGTCAAGGCCGAAGCCTAGTTACCATATCGAATGCGTTAACTTGAGTTCTATCGTAATATAAAGTAAAAATGTAGCAAACCTAATTAAAAATTCGTATCCAATCCGTATTTCGCTCGAGATATCGCTCGGTAAACTTACTGTTTCAACAGATAGGCGCAGAGTTCAACAGAGCAAGTAAATGTGATGTAAAATACTAAAGTATTTGTAGGAACTAATTTTAATGGTAGTGGGACTGACGCCATGTATTAATAATTTTTGAAAACATTATTTCAAAAAAAATCATTTTTTTAACCAACAAAGCGGGCAGTCCCATAGCTGTGTGTAAAAATACCCCCATTTTATTCTTTGAGTCGTACAAACTAACTACCTATCTACCTTACTTACTTACTTACTCACTTATTCCATGGAGCATGGTTCTTCTTGAGAAATTAATCAGTTCTCAGGTAGTCAAAAAATTCCGCACATTTATATGGAACCCGAAGGTTCATTACTGCATTCACAAGTGCCCGCCACCTGACCCTATCCAGAGCCAGCTCGATCCAGTCCATACCCTCACACCCCACTTCCTGATGATCCATTTTAATATTATCCTCCCATCTATACCTCGATCTTCCAAGTGGTCTCTTTCCCTCAGGTTTCTCCACCAAAACCCTGTATACGCGTCTCCTCGCTCCCAAACGTGCTACATGCCCCACCCATCTCATTCTTCTTGATTTTGATCACCCGAAAAATATTTGGTGAGAAGTGCAGTTCATTAAGTTCCTAATTATGTAGTTTTCTCCACTCGCTCTTAGGCCCAAATATAGCCTCAGTACCCTATTCTAAAACACCCTCAGCCTACGTTCCTCCCTCAATGTGAGCGACCAAATTTCGCGCCCATGCAAAACAACAGGCAGAATTATAGTTCTGTTTATCTCAATCTTTCAATTCTTGGATAGCAGACTGGTAGACAAAAGATTCTGCACCGAATAATAGCAAGCCTACCCTAACTTCAGTATGCTCTTAATTTCTTCCTGAATAGAATTTCGATTTGTTAAGGTTCTTTGAATCTTACATAAGGCAATTAATGACTGCGACTTAGTATTCGGTGCTGTGTCAAGGCAAACCACAGATGCTTTACGAAAGCCAGTCACTGGCCACATTCCATCCGCTTCCCATCCTCACAAACCATCTTCCTAAGAGATCCGTTCTTACATTATTCTCCATATCTTTTCCGATATTCGAACCGTAGTTTTTCCGAAATACCTGCCGAAATTCTGTGTGCATTTCATTACTTCTTCATTCCAGACCTCTAGATGTTACTATTCTAACAGTATCACTACGCCGACTCTGGTGCACACACATCCTCCTATTAAATTGATACCGGACTTTTTCCCCGGGGATAAAGTAGCCGAGGCCTGAAGCTCACCATTTACCTTCATTCATTGGCGAAGTTAATAATCAGTGGATCTATACCCATATTTACCCCAGTAAGTCTTCACGGTCTACACATGGAAAGTGTTGCTCTAGCAGGATTAGTTGACGTTAAAATAACAAGAATTTTCAAGTTTCTGGCACACAGTGCCATAAATTGCCAATTGAATCCTTATTTTAGATATAAATTTTCCCTCAGAAGACTTTTGAAAAAAAAAGAAGTAATTTTTATTCTTTCGTAAAATCAGGTTTAAACACAGAACACTCACCAAACTTCAATGTTTCATTCATTTCATTTCTCAGAGTTCAAAAACAGTTCCTTAAATAATCAAAGGGAAATGCAAGAGAAAGTTCGTTATATATGGAGGCCGTCTGACGAGTAATAGCATAAATCAGTCCCTGCGGATTGCTACATCGGTAGGTGAATGTAACAATCTACACCAGTGGTTCTCTAATCTACATATCCACGACCCAAACCCGTAAATCGAGTTCTTCTTGCTACCCAAAGAGTACCAGCACCTACTCAATATTCCAGCATATCGCGAAAAATTTACAATATAGTGTGAAATATAAACAGGGTTACTGTGAGAGCTTATTAACGAGCTCGTGACAAAGGATTGGATCGCGGCCCTGGATTTGAATATCCTTATCCCTGACACATTTTTAGGCAAGCGTAAACTTTCTCATTTGTGTGTTTGTCTCTGTACGTATGTATGTGTGTGCAGAGATATAATTTTATATTATATACATATAAAATTATATATACATGTAAAATTTTATATACATATAAAATTATATCTCTACACACATATACAAACGTACAGAGACAAACACACACATATGAGAAGGGTTTACGCTGTAAGAAAAGTGTCAGGGATAAGGATGTATAAATAAATAAATAAATATATATATATATATATTGGATCGCGGTCCTTGGTTTGAATATCCTTATCCCTGACACGTTATATATATATATATATATATTTATATATATATGGTGGCCCAAAAGTCTGTTAACGGTAAAAAAAATTTGATCATTATTTTCATCCGATAGTCTTACGCCAGTCAATGTAAAAAACTGTGTCACAACCTTGTGATTTGTGCGCTGGATATGGAAGGATATCACTCTGAACAATTTGCTCTTAATTCATGAAGTAATAATAAAATATAGCAACATTTCAATATATATTTTACAACCGGTCAAGCTGCTCATTCTGCCACTGAGTGCCGTATATGCCACTACTATTGATTGCCTGAATATTATTATTTTAAAAGCGTAACTATATAATCTGTCACACTGTCAACATATTTAAAATGGATGATGCTTTATGTACCAAGCAGCTGACAGACAAGTTTAGCGATCAGGAATAAAAGAACAACCTCCACCGACGCTGCTTTGAAGCAACGTGATTGTGTGTTTAACAGTTAGCTAATTTCTGCAGGGAGAATGGAGTTACAGACTCCTCAACACATCTCTCCAGTAGTCAGATTTCTGGTTTTTCCGCTATATTCAGACAGCAAAGGAAGAGAAGAGGAAGTTGGAAGATGGGCAAGAAAAGGAGAGTCAAAAGGCTGTATATAATCACGAACTTTCAGATAATTAATACCGCCTTCAATATTCTTTGTGTGTTTGTGCGTGCTTGTGCGTGCAGGAAATGAAGTCAGATGTAGTAAGAAGAAAGGTTTTGTGTAGCTGGAAGGGAGTAGTTTCGCTCTTTATTAACTTCTTTCCCACGTCATGGAAATCAACAAACAAATGTTCAAATGATGGTAACAGTCTTTGTGGCAGTGATTCTTCGTGAAGTTTGATAGTAAATGACTCTATGTTAGCTACTGAGGTAATTTCGTCTCGTGTTGCTGAAGAGTGTTGTTATAGCCTATGTGGCGAAGAGGGACGAATATCAGTATTCTGTCTGAATGTTGTATTCCGTGGTTTGCTCATAACTCTGGGGAAAAGTATGAAAAATATTAGTACTGGCTGTAGATCCAACTACCAGCATGCCTCTGGCAGAAACTGTTGTGCCTGAATTCTGGTTTTTGAATTCCAAGTGTATGATTATATTTTTGTAAGAGCTGCTGAATAAACGTGTGAGAAGTCTAGAGTAAGGTAAATGTATACAATAACAGAGTACGATGAAGAAAATCTGGAAGGAGGAAGAGGTGTAAAATTGATTGTTCGATATATTACAAATGTTGTCTTTAAATTTGTACGGTGAATTATGTGGCTTGGCAAAGTTAGGCAAAGAAGCCGAGCAATGTTTCACTGTGTTTGTCAGGTCTGCTTGTTGGGGGCGTGGCACTGTCGGCTGCACAGCAGCATCGAGGTGCTTTTGTCTGTGCCAGCAACCGTGGGCTTCTCAAGTGTTGAACCGGACCCGTGACTCTATTAGATAAATACATTCTTTTTTATTTCAGAGGTAGGATTTCGAGCATGTTTTAGTTAAAAGCAGTAATTACTAGGTCTGCTAGTAGAACTGAGATGTCTGTCCTCATGGACTTTAATTTGAATACATTTTGAAAGGATTCTACTTATGAAAAAAAAAATCTCATAACAGATGGATGTTAATCTCCTCTAATGCGATTATTCTGCACGATACTCAGAAAGACTGCATCCTTTGAATAACTAACTCACTGACTTCACGGATGACAGTTCTTCTTGAAAATGTGCCTCTTAAAAATGCAGTTTCATCGGCTATGATTTTGCTTTAATTTCTCTTTCTTAGAAAGATGTTGAATACGAATTCGCCAGGAAATTTTAATATCTAATTTGCATTTCGTTAGTCTGTTTTACGTCCAGTTACATTCCTTGAAGGGCTGATCTTTTTAGTGATGAGTCTACCTGCTGGACGGGCGAGGAATCGGGACTGATTCCGGATAGTGCTTTCTCTCCCCCAGAGCATTCACAATGGTTCTGGGGTCCACCCAGTCTCCTGTTCAAAGTGTACCAGGAGTTCGAACGTCAGAGATGCGGCCGGGCGTGAAACTGGCCACTCACTTCCATCTAGTTCCAAAGTTAAGAAAGCGTGGAGCTATGTCTCCATTCCCACATTTTTTGTGGCCTACTGCTTTATCAGCTTTACAATTGGTTCAATTGTATTTCTTCTATGTGTGAATTTTACTTCCCCGGCCTGTTTTACTCATTGATTGATTGATTACTGCCAACAACACAGCTTCAACTGGAGGGTATACAAAGCATAAAATCGGACGGAATGGCGATGTGGTCTATGTGTTGTTAATTATTAATATGCAATGTGTACTGGTTTTATTCTGTAGATACTGACGAAAAATGTGAGAACGTAAAGCAGAATAGGCTCTAGCGTCAATGAGATTTGATCGAGGTGCCTCCCTAATGGACTGCTAGCCTAGACGTTTTCTTTTGAATTTATTTACCCAGCGACTGCCTGGTTGAACGTTTCGGAAATTAGTACCGGAATTATTTGGGAGTTTTCCATGTGCTTGGAAATGGACAATTCAAGTCTTATAAAAGCCAGTTTAAATATAATTTTAAGTGGAATCGTCTGCGGGCCTTTGTAGTTCGCCACGAAGGCGTTTGGAGATAGGGTTACCTCGGGGAAGGAGTCTTTGGTATCCATTTGATATGTGGTTGTGTGGCCTTCATGCGTGGACTGGATGTGGTCTGACGAACAAAGAAACCCTTAGTTCTGCAGGGATTTCTTCCCCGGTCTTGTAATCTGCGGTCACTAACTTTGGTAAGAGCTACTTCTGATCATTAATAAATACAGGGCATTTCATAATGTTCTCCGTGATTACAAACATTTATAACAAGAAAACCAAAGGACCTACCTCAATGGAATTGTTCACAACCACAGGAAAACTGAAAAGGTCACCAAGGGTGACACGGCACACATCGATACGATATTCAATTTCTTGCTACACACGCATCAGCATGGGTGCATCGATATTCTTCACTGCTGCAATGGTCCGTGCCTTTAGGTCCGATGTGACATGGCAATTTTACTTTGCGTAATTTGCACGAAATGCACGTTGCACAGTAACCACACACTTAATCGTGTGATATTCCAACAAACAAAAAGACTTCTGTCCCGGAGCGGCCATTTTCTTATTACATACACTCGCATCGCCTAGCGGCAGAAATGTGAACTACGATAAAAATAACTTACTGGGGAAAAAATTTTTGAATTGTTCATTCTATCTGTACAGGTTTCGTAAACACGTGTCCTACAGTTTTCTTATAATAAATTTTTGTAATCCCGGACTACACTATGAAACGCTCTGTATAATAGGATGCATAGTTACCGCACGGTGCTAAATTGAGGCATCTAATTTTATGGAGTTGTTACTATAGTCTGGTGTCTGAACTTGTTAAAATTCGGTAAAACAATAAACGTAAATATTATAAACAACCAACTAGATTCAACAATAACAAATTTTATTAACAATTACAATCAGCTCGACATGTTTCGGGCGATAGTTTTGCCCATCCTCAGGAGCACTAGACTGTGTTTACAGCTTGTGATACAATGCACCGACGATGCTGCCTGCAGGCATTGTGCATTGTACCACAAGCTGTAAACACAGTCTAGTGCTCCTGAGGATGGGCAAAATTATCGCCCGAAACATGTTGAGCTGATTGTAATTATCAATAAAATTTTTTATTGTTGAATCTAGTTGGCTGTTTATAATATTATATCAATGATGCACGGTCACACAAACATCAAATAAAAGTGAAGTATTAAATATTTTTATGTGGCAGATGTGACATAATCAAACAACAGAACGAATTGTGACTTACTAATATATTCAGTACTGTAATTCTTTTAATTCCGGTGTATTATTCCCATTGGAGCACCTAAGCTCGTCATACATCTAGCCTGATTCCGTCAGATGTATCTGAGTAAATGTAGTTGTAAATAGGTCAAGGTAAAGTCACCGTGCACGCTATCAAGGCGTATAGAGGAGAGGAAATATTCTATTCTGTACCTACTCTTATTCTTAATATCGACATTAGATGTAGGTAGGTGGTCAGACTCACTTTCCGGCCGCTTTAGCTGAGGGAATAGGGCCGCTGGTACGGCAAGAGGCTTGTTGTGCCTCAGAACGGATCTGAACTTTCTTCCATTATTTGTCTGTTAAACTGAGGTTCCTTTTGAAAAATTATGCTACGCCCTGGACACAACCTCCAAAAATGGATCTGATACACTAAGAGTGGCGGAATGTTTAGGCCAATAATTATTGGCGGGATAGAGGAGGAGGTCCTTTAAATTCTCTCCATCCATTTATTCGGAAACTAGACCTTGAATTATCAAAGTTTTATTTATTCACCAATTGATACACTAGCGAGTTGTCTTAAAAAATAATATTAAAATTTACATTAACATTTACATTAAAACAGCTCCGACATGTTTCGATGTTATAGTTATATGGCTATGGTGTGTGTCGTGTGTTACGTAACACACGACACACACCGTAGCCAGACGCATTCCCAACAACGTACTCTTACACAACACGATATGCTGCCACAACACCCTGTTAATATGATGGAATTATTTTGTGAATGTTTTTAAAATGATTTTAGCAATGAACAACGTAGCTCCCTGAGGATGATCTTAGGATCGAAACACGTCGGAGAGATTTTAAGTGTTTTAATGTGAAATTTTATATAAGTGCATTTGTTAGTTAATAATTAAAGTGATTCTACGAAGTGCACGGTGCAACAATAAGGATAATTCTGAATGATTCTGAATGAAGGCGTCACGATGTGCTTGAAAATCAATAAGCATTACACAAACGTACGTCAGCACGATCTATTTATTCTATAGTATGGCTACATGTTTCGACTAGATGTTAGTCATCTTCAGGCCCCTACACTTACTTTACCAGATGCTTTATCCACTTTGGGATCCCATAGTGTTTACATGTGCGTTACTTATTTGCTACAGCTTTTAGAAAAGTTAATAACTACAGAGTTATTGTTATTTGGATAACTAATGTCGTAGCTGTTTTAATGTAAATTTTAATATTTTTTAAGACAACTCACTAGTGCATCAGTTGGTGAATAAATAAAACTTTGATGATATCAAGATGCACGGTACGAATGTGAAAATTAGACCTTGAATATTTGTTTTTGTCGTAATGTGAGGACCACGATCTTGATTTAAGACAGTGGTTCCAACGATGCTGCCACGGAACACGTGTCCTGCAAGATGGACTGAGATAAGTGTGTGTGTGTGTGTGTGTGTGTATGTATGTATTTATGTATGTATGTGTATATATACACACACATATATATGTGTGTGTGTGTGTGTGTATACACACACACAAAATATATATATATATATATATATATATATATATATATATATATATA
>Ga0123352_10004982_pt1 | contig 19805 bp, 11 predicted proteins | sample TergutLab28metaG_FD_89700 | JGI IMG/M metagenome (GOLD analysis project Ga0123352, IMG submission 89700) | Labiotermes labralis P1 segment gut microbial communities from Petit-Saut dam, French Guiana - Lab288 P1 | ecosystem: Host-associated > Arthropoda: Insects > Digestive system > Gut ... | reverse complement strand
TGTTGTTGTTGTTGTTGTTGTTGTCGTCGTCGTCGTCGTCGTCACTCCGTTTTAGGTTGTTTCGCTCTACATTGCGGCTCTCAATACCACAGCGCCAACGATAAATGAGAACGTAACCCAACCACAGTCATAAAAACTCAATAAATATAACTGTCTCTGTGCTTAATTGAAAATATCACATGAAAGCGTGTGGCGGGTAGAGGTTGAAATGTAGCTATATTCATACATGAATGCTAGATGCGGTCAAGTGTTCAGGTTGACGACCCAGTCGCGTTACCCCGGGAAATAGCCTGCGGTACATATTGGTTAGAAGACGGTGGGCCTCAGGGTTGGTCAAAATGCTTCGGAGAATATAAAAATCAGACTTTATTCCGGCAACAGGAAATTGATCCCTTCGTCTCTCAGCCCTTAACTCGCTAACGTGGAAAATATGGTGAGCTCCTAATACTGCCAACAGATGACAGGTGGGATTTAACTCGGCTTTTAAAGGGTTAATCTAACGTCACTAGAGTAACTTGGCCTTTTTTTTCTGTGACGCTACAGCGCAACTCGAGTCTAGGCCACCTCACTGTTGAGATTGCCAGATCACACACAGTCAGACACCCACACACATACAGTAGCACTCCTCTGAAGAGTACTCAGCTCGTCCGAGAAGCCGCTACCTACGCAACACACAACTAACACAAGAGACGAATATTGATGCCCTCAGCGTGATCCGAACCCTCAGCTCCAGCAATCAAGAGTCTGCAGCCCTACGCCTTTGACCGCCTGACCACCGAGATCGGTTAGCATCTGAGGTATCCAGTATATTATTATTAACATCGATGAAGGTTTCTCATTGAGAGCCGAGTCGCTCATCTAGTCCACAAACTGCCAGCCTTTCACGGAACGCAGAATTTAGTTACAGCGTCCACAAGGGTGAGCTTCTGTTTGCTGTCAAAAGTCACTTAAACCCAAGCCACACTTTCACATCCTAATTTTTTAAATCCGTTCTTTACCGTTCCTACTTATTGCTTCCCAAAAGATAGTTTCGTGTCTCGTTCTTCTACCAGTTCCTCAGTCCCTGTAAGTCCCGAAAATCCTGCCTATGTGTTTCTCCTTCTTTTAGTCAATCGGACAACAGACCCTAAATATTTAACAGTTCAAATTATGCAGTTTCTCGTTACGCAGTGTGACCTACACCTGTCATTTCCTCCTCCCACATTCAAATACGATCTTTCAGTTGATCTAAAACACCGTCAAACATTACTACGATTAGTATTATTGTTTTCCATTCATCATACTGCACGATACTATGGCATTGTATCATGCATTAATACATATATCATGTTATTAAATTGTACCCTTTACAGTAATGTTCATTTTTCCTTTCCTTGAATTAACTTTGGCTTCCAATTACATAATTGTAAAGTTTTATCTCTTTTGTTATATCTTTGCCCTGGTTTTGCAATTAATTTAATTACGTCAATATTAGTCACGCTGTTACCTAGTAGTTTATGTACTTTTTCCCTTTTGTACGTGATTTTTGTGGGTCTTATTTTATATATTTTATGTTCTTGTGCTCTCTTTGTACTGGCCTTTGGGGTGATATGCCAGTTCGTTTGTTTTTGGCGCAACAGCCCCCAGAGGGCCATGGCCTCCTAATTCACGAGGTTGCTAAATCACACACAACGAAGCACCACAGACGGTAAAACTCCTCTGGACGAGTGATCAGCTCGTCCCAGAGACCTCTACCTAACAAAACACAACACTCACAACAGGTAAAATCAATGTGCCCGGTGAGATTCGAAACCACAATCTCAGCATGCGAGCGGCCGCAGAACTACGCCTGAAACTGCGATGCCTTTGGGGTGATATGACAGTATATTAGCAATTAAGAGCAGATACAAACTGATCTAAATTTTATTGAAACATTTATGCCAAGATAGGACACAACACATACTGGTTGAAAAATACAGGACTTTTCATAATGTACTCCGGGATTACAAAAATTTATTATAGGAAAACCGTAGGACACGTGTTTACGAAATCTGTACGGATGGAAGGAACAACTCAATTTTTTTTTCAAGTAAGTTGTTTTTCATCGCAATTCACATTTCTGCCGCTAGGCGATGCGAGTGTGTGTAGTGATAAAATGGCCGCTACGGGAAGAAGTCATTTTGTGTGTTGGAATATCACACGAGTAAGTGGGCGACGTGCAGTTCGTGCAATGTATTCGTCCCACCATTGCCACGTGACATCGCTGACCTAAAGGCACGGATCATTGCAGCAGTTGACGCGTGTGTGGCAAGAACTTGAATAGCGTATCGATGTGTGCCGTGTCACCCGTGGTGCACACATCGAACATCTCTAGTTGTCAAAAAAAACTTTTTCAGTTTTTCTGAGGCTGTGATCAATTCCATTAAGGTAGGTCCTTTGGTTTTCTAGTTATAAATGTTTGTAATCAAGGAGAACATTATGAAACGCCCTGTACTGTAAAATAATAAACATGTTAGTATGTAGGTGTATTAAAAATTGAAGAAAGAATATAATTTTTTAGATGCTGTCTGCAATTTTACGTACCTCAGTGACCATGCAAATATTGGCATCTGATAAAAGTATAACGCTATCAGTACCTCAGAACATACACTGTCTAATGTTAGGACAATTAGTGAATATTGAAATGTGAAGAATGTAGAAAGAAGCGGTAGTGGTACAGGTTGAAGCACGTCCTGTTAATTGCTTGAATGGACTGAAGAAAACCACAGACAACCTGTCATGATAGTCCAATTGTGGGCCTGCTTTGCAAACTTTATCTCCCGAGCACCATCCGTTAGACCTCGATATTCAATAAATATTTTGCAACAGAATAGTCAAAATGTTGAGGTTTTTCCTTTTCAATTATGTTACGCAGCCTGACATCCCAGAATTCCTCAAAATCGCCGCGACGGAAGCCTAAAATCTCGCAATCAACATTTTTCTTCGTGTAATTAAATGTGCAATCACGAGCATTTAAATCCTAAGGTCCTGTAATTTACCTAATTAACGAATTTTACGTAAGCTGAAATCCCTTATTTGTATAATATATTATGTACCGACAATACACAACATACATCGAGACAAGATGCAATAATTACAATTAGGTTATATTTGGCTACATGCTTGATGTATGTTGTGTATTCACGGTACATAATATGTTATATAAATTTGATATACACAACGGGATGGTCTCTCTCAAATGAAATCATTTAGATTCAAAATCTTACATATTTGTTTCTTTGTTACACACGAAACTTTGTATAATAACTTGACTTCATAAACTTTTATTGCTTTCCCATGACTACTTACTTCAAATAGCCGGTCCCAGTGGCCGCGCCGTCTAAGGCGTAGGTCTGTGGCCGCTCGCCTGCTGAGATTTTGGGTTCGAATCCCGCCGTGGTCATGGATGTTTGTATGTTGTGAGGGTTGTATGTTGTCAGATAGAGATCTCTGAGACGAGCTAATCGCTTTTCCAGAGGAGTCCTACCGACTGTGGTACTTCGTTGTATGTGATCTAGAAACCTCGTGAATGAGGAGGCCCTGGCCCACTGGGGGCTGTCGCGCCAAAAACAAAAAAACAAACTTCAAATACAAAGTAAAAATTACTCTTTAGTTTCCCCAAATTGCGTATTTATCACGTCACTCTCATAGTCTTGCTTCCACATACAGAAATCTCTATCCACCTGGGGCCTCTCTTACCACGTAATTCATGCCAACAATGTTTTCCACCTACTGTATATACAAATTCCTCAAACGCCGTAAAAACTTTCTCTGTATGCAGCTTTTTGCATGAAAACATACTTTGAACCCAACAGGGACCGCATGTTGTTCTTCCGCGCCCTATCTCTCCAGCACATCCACTCTGCTCCATGTACCGGCCACAAATGTGTGTCATTGCTGTCTCGCTACCTACCGTTCCGCACTAACTAGCGTAATTGTGACCGTGCAGTAATATTTTTGTTTAACCACTATCCGTAAGCGTGTGATGAGTGGGAAAAGTACTGCAACCGCAGCTGTGGAGAGCATAACCACGTATTTCCCATATGCTGCAATATTCACCAACTGCGAAAATGTATTTGCGGATATACTATTCAACCCCAAAGAATTCCTGGTTACCGCAAACTTAAACACAAGTGGGTTAAAGAAAAATATATTGATAGCCGTACAAGAAAAGAAAGCAGTGGGATAATGTTGCACAAAAAGGGAAGTGGAATTTATGAGGGATTAGGAGAAGATCGGAGATAGGAAGGTGTCCCCTGTGTTTAGGGGAGTAAGATGCCAAACATAGGATATATATTATTAAAATGTTCAGAAACAAAAGAATAGATAGACAGAGAGGAATTCGTTGGCTATTAATGAGAATAGAGCTTATTGGAAATAATCAAAATCTGCAACTATAACGAACACTAAAATTACGGGGAACTACTTGTGTGAAATAGGATATAAATGGGAAACTACATTCAGTATAGTACAAAGCTTATTTGAGACTAGGAGGAAAGTGAATGATAAATCACGTAAACAAATTGAAAGAAAAGGAAATGTTGTAAGAGTACAGTAACGTTAGTACTGATATAATGTTATTCTAAAATCGAGAGAACAGACCAACATAAATAGGTAAGTATGTATGTGTTGAAATAATCTGAGCTCCCCACGAATCTGACGGGGAAGTGGATCTGAAGGAAAAGTGGCACAAAGTCGTGAGAAGAATGAGACACAATTCAGAAATGCATTTCATATTTCAAATTTCACCGACCGCGGATTATTCTGTGGCAGAGTTTGCGAGGACGAAATGCATGTGGGTGGAAGGGAGTCTCCATTTCTCTCCAAAAAACGAACAAAAAAAATTGAATGACAAAATTTAACTTCTCAAAGTCGTTCACAATAAAGCCACAAATTAAGAGCCAACTTTAATCTGTCATTAAATGTTCATAATATGGACGAAAGTATCAAATAAATATTTTGGGTCCGAATTAGAAATCTGAATGACAGCTGGGGCTACACTTTGCATAGTCTACAAATTTCTTCCGTACTGTAATCTGTTTTTGATAAAGTGGGTTCAGCTCGAATCCAACCTCATAAAAAGACGAGTCGATATCAGACTGTGGGCAAGTAGAACGAAAAATTTACCATAAATTTTCATGTAAGCTTACATCTCCAAAAACGAATTTCGTTAAAAAAATGTCAATTCACACAGGGGAAAATCGCCCGTACATATCGGATGGGAGGTTGGAATTGGCATAGAGCCAGGCTGTAAGTTGTGGCAGAATGAGGAGTATCTCCCTGTACCGAGAATCGAATGTTGGTTTCCATGTCCGTGTAAAACCCAATCTAACAAGTGTTAGATATTTACTGCATAAATGTGAATATATATTGTACAGTTCGTTCCATTTAATTACGTGTAACGCTATGTGAACGCTAAAGCAGAAAGAAGAGCCAACTTCAGATTTGAATTTAGGATTTTGAAGCCGTTGCAATTGATGTTATTTCTCATTACAATGTTATTTCATGATCATTCCCCACGTTGCATATTTCACTTAATTAAGCAGGGCATGCAACACCTGCGAAATGATTAAAGCCAGTCAGGATGAAATACATTAACTGGATCGTAAATTATCTATGTTGTTCATGAGTGAACTTTGATGAAGAGTATTTGTCATTTTGAAACAAATGCATTGTAAATTAATAGGTTGAAAAATAAAAAGTAAGCAACTGACAACTCTGACTAAAATTATCCAAATATTTGCAAAAAAAAATGTGTTTCTAGTCAACAAACAAAATTACAGTATTTCTTAAGAAGCCAATTGTCGATTAAAGCACTTTATTATCCAACAGATGCACAAAAATATAATTCGTAGATACAATCAGAATTATTATAAAATATTTTTAAAATGCACCAACATGTTTCGGATCACAAGGGATCCATCATCAGGGAGCTTTATACAGTGCTTGGCTAAAATTACAGAAATGGTTCTATTGTGTCCGTTGACATGGAAGTAGTCGGTGTTATGGCAGCATATTTGTCCGTGGTGCGTGTGTATACTGCACAGTCTAGAGAGGTACTGCCTGTCTAGACAGTGCAGTACCATTACTGTTATTTTAGCCAAGCGCTGTATAGAGCCCCCTGATGATGGATCCCTTGTGATCCGAAACACGTTGGAGCAATTTTAAATATTTTATAATAATTCTAATTGTATCTACGAATTATATATTTGTGCATCTGTTGGACAATCAAGTGTTTTAATCGTCACTGATGTACGGTACAAACATGAAGCCAATTGTCCTTCAGCTAGTCAAAAATTGCCCTAATTTTACGGAATCCTAATGTTCCTACTGTGTTCACAGCCCGCCACTGAGCCGGAAAAATCCAGTCTTACCTTCCCTTCCTACTTCTTTAAGATCCGTTTCACCCACGTTATCTTTCCACTTACGCTCTCGTCTTCCAAACGATTATTTTCCTTCAGGCTTTCTCAACAAATCCCTCTCAGCCCGTATCTTCTCTCCGTAAGTGCCACATGTCTCACCCATCTCATCCTTTTTCAATTCATCATCCTAATGTTTACTGAGGGGTACAAATCATGAAGATCCTAATGTAGGTACCTTCAGCCTCACATTACTTGTTCCTTCTTTGACCAAAATATTCCCCTCTGTATCCTGTTCTTTCCTTAGTGTGACACCAAATTTCACATCCATTGCACCCATAGACGAAATTAATATACAATACCTTTCATATAAATATTTTTTTAAAATCCCAATCAGGTCTATTTCTAAAGCCCCTCACGATATTCATATTACGTACATTTCAAATTGCGGTACTGCATCTATCATTAATGGAAGTCAAATATCGGTCGGACAACATTGCTGTATGATTGGATATATTTTTGTATCGAACCATTGTGCAGTTGTTAGAACAAACATTGTAGAAACTATACAATGTACATAGTACATTGTAAAAACATTTACATAAATTAGCCATTTACTACCAAAGGTCCAACATGCTTCCACTAAATTTTGCCATCATCACGAGGCTCCCCTCAAAACACACGCAACTAAACGGTGTAAATGATACATTACACTTTTAGTACGTAACACAGCAGAGTGAGTTTGCATCAGACTTATGTTGTATGAATAACATTGTTAATTCATAAAATGTAAAAGGCTTGAGCATTAAAAAATAATTATGTTTTATAAACACGGAAGTATCATTTCGTATTTACGAGTTTCAGAAAACGTATTTATTACTGTTTCCATCAATCCCTCCATTTTCCAGAATTAGATTAACGCTTCCATCTTTATTTTAATACTGGTGTCGTATAAATTTCAGCGCAGGCGGCATTGTATCTAACAATGTTGGAGAGCAGGCTAATCTACGTTTCATATTTATGTCCGGTGAATAACGTAACTTTTCTCCCGCTGATGAAATAAGAAGATCCACTTTCTACCTAAAAGCATTCTATCTACATTTCTGACACTAGCTAGAGAGGAGAGGGTGAATGCGGGGGAAAGCCGTATGCAGGCAAAACAACCTGCATACTTAATGTGCAAACACATACCATCCTAAAGACAAGAACGCAAACAAGTGAACCATGATAGGAATATATGTTCACTGTCTATGTAATATGATGAAAAAAGATACACAAAAGGTCCACAGTCTTCGGTAATAAATAAAAAGTTACAGAATACACGGATGCAACGAATCAAGAGTAAGCGAACAGGTGTATACACTTTACAATACTCACACGAAACAGTGAAAAACACAACAGTACGTGGAAATTTTTAACAGGATTATGCACTGGCAATAATAATAATAATAATAATAATAATTGTTATTATTATCTTTATTATTATTATTATTATTACTATTAAAAACAAAAAAGAGAAAACATGAAAACATGAAAACTGATAGATGTGGCAAAACCCGCAGACAGAAATGGCGTGCAAAAGGAAGCGGAAAAGAAGTGTGGAACCTGAAATGTACGGTTATACCAGTAATAATTGGAGCCACTGGAATGGTAACGAGAAGCTTAAGGAAAAATTTGGAATATATACCAGGAAAACATTCGATAGATTAACTACAAAAGACAGCTGTACTTGGAACATCACTCATGACACGGAAAGTACTGCAGAGTGAAACTTGAAGCCTGAGTGGTGGGGATTACCGCTGGTTCAAGAGGAGTACCAGAAAGGAAAGGCCTGTAACAAGAGATAACAATGATGATTATGACGATGATGATGATGTTAATAATAATATCATAAACATGAACTTGTATGGGGACTTAAAAGCTTACTAGATATTATGATTGAAACAAGACAATATTCCGGCGTTGCTATCTCAATACAGTTTGCACAATCCAGACGACATTGCAGTGCCTAATATAATATAAAAAATCTGCATGTGTCACATATGTAAGCTGTTTACTAGAACACTTCTGTCACAGTACTACTCGTCATATATGTTTGTGTTAGGTTGTATTGGCATTTTGACAATGCAGCAAACTTGTAAGTCAGTTTCATATTTAATATTTAAGACTTCAAAAATACGTTATTTTAAACAATTAACAAAATTTATAAAAGTACCTACGATGTCCATCATCTGATATAAACTGGGAATGAGTAGAATATTTTCCTGAAAAGCAGGAGCACGAAAAATGTCAACGTCTGTCACCTCGACGGCATGGCGTTTTAATCCGCTCCGCATCAAACACGCCACTAAGCGGTTGTGCGATGTCCGAGTTGGACACCGACCAATTCGCTGCCATCAGGCAGTTCCAAAATGCTGTCCTACAGTTACACGTTTATAAAGAAGGACAATGCAAGAGTCTTCTACACCGAAATGTTCAAATATTCGTAAAACAAAATACTGAACTTCAAATAAATAGAAGGTAAAGCAATTGTAAGGCCCTGAGGGTTCCAGGAGGTTGAGTCTCCCAGATTTCTGGACAATCGGCACAGGAAGGTGGTAAGGTTGTCAGCCCTACTTACCGGTCGCCTTTACCCCCAGGAAATATTTCTGGTACTCATTTCTTTTAGAGGCTGATTCGACCCCACGACCATAGTGAGGCGGAAAGATTATGTCAATGACACCATCCGGAATCGAACCCGCGACCTTCCGGACTGTAACACAGTGGCTCAACCAACTGTGCAACCGCGTGCCCCCTGAACTTCAAATAAGTAGACAGTAAACATATCATGTTGCGAAAACCGTAAGTGCAGAGCAGATTCAGACAAGGGAATGACTGCTTCTACTCACTGCAGAATTTTTATCTTCTATGAAACTATCTAGTTTCCAAAATCCTCAGGCATTTCAGGTGGTTACCAAAAAGTTACTGTATTCTGGGAAGTGACGTTATGTAATCTCAAACGTTATTAATATCCATAAGATGGTAACCTCATTTACAAAAGCCAAATACCTTACAGAACACAAAACCACACACTACGATCCGTTGTTTCATGTTTGCGCAAAACATACCCTATACCATATCTACCTAAGTGAAAAACGTAGATTCAGGGAGCTTGAGAAAGGCGTACTTAGGATAATATATGGACTAAGAAGAGGTAGTAATGGAAGAATATAGAAAACCACAGAATGTGAAAATTCATAATTTTATTTTAAAAAAATGAGATCGACTGGACACGCAGCAAGAATAGGGATCATAACACCCAAAAGTCTCAATCGAACCCCGGAAAGGAAGGGACTAATTAGTCAATGTATCAACATATACAATTAATATCTTCTAATGTGTCGAAATATAGAATTTTACACTTAAATGTTTCACGAAGAGCTAACAATGCGAAAACATTTAACGAGAAATTATATAAACATTTACATATATGCATTAATGAACAGTTACAACACATAAAATTCATAAAATCTCACAAAGTAAGTAAACAATTGTTCTTGATCCTGTGTGACTTTACGTGAGCCTCTGAGATGTCCACAAAAAAGACGTGATATTGGCATTGGCAAATCTGTTTCGACGACGCTAACTGCATAACCTACACTTCCGTTTCGAGAAACTATACTATTCTTGTGTTGGACTGTACTTGAGTCTGTTCAAACAAGATAACACGACGTCCACTTTTGTATGATAACGCTGGATGCTTCCTTCTGAAGAGGCATTTATGTTACAACCATTGTGAGGAGGAGTCATGTCTGGTAAGTAGACCAGCATTAAGCATTGCATATTAATGATGGACACACTTGCTGACAGCAGTACATAGTCATGTAGACGTTCCCAGTGTGCAGCACAGCAGGTAGTCGAAATCATTTAACGAATTTTATCACACATTATTTATTTGTGTAAATAATTATACCCCTGGAGTGAAGTCCTGAGAAACTGAAAGTCGCACATCTGATAAAGAAATGTCCCGCCGTTTATGAAAACCGAAGTTTCAATATATTGGGAAATTTAGGGTTTACACAGAGGTGTTGCTAACGAATCAAGTCTTATGGAAGGTTCCTGCACGTCGGTTGTTAAATGGTGACAGACGTTTCGAAGGCACCGTGATGCATCAAAATGTTGGTGTTACATACGTGCGTGCATACATACATGCATACATATATGTATGTGTACATTCATACACACACACATACCTACATGCGTTCATATGCACATACACACGTGCATGCGTTCATCCGTACATACTGCACATACATATGTACGTACATAATAATGCATACATTTAAACATACATTACATACATGCAAACATACACACTTACATACATGCATATACACTTACATACATACATACATACACACACACACACACACATACATACACACACACATACATACACACACACACGTACACACATACACACACACACAAACATACACACATACATACATACATACATACATACATACATACATACATACATACATACATACATACATACATACATACATACATATTACATACACACACGTACACACATACTCATTGATAGGCGTCTAGTATGGGAGATGCAGAAGGTGAATTTAGTCTTAAATTATTTGCAGAATTGTTATCAACTGCAGTAACACAGACGTATGAATTCTTGGCGCAATAGTTCATGTATTTGATAAATTACGTATTGTTGGTAGTGAAGTTAGTAGCTCATCTGCGCATTTTTTTTACCAAGTAATTTGTATTTACGCCACCACAAGTTACAACCTCAAATTTTGAATTGCACATACATTTCATAGTACCATCTAACAGTGATGTGCTGTCGTTAGGAACTTCATCCTAATAAATATCCACGTCATGTGGGATGGAACATTTCTTGATCCTTATGTGATGTTTACTTAAACACATTATATGGGAATATATGTTATTTATGTCAAAATAATTCATTACTTTGCTTCTTATTTCCTTCGCAATTTCACGGAAAATATTTAAAGAAATTAGCGAGGGCACATTTTTTTCGTCAACTTGGAAATTAAGACATGCGACACACTGTGCACTTCCGTAGTTCTGGTTTCAAGCTAAAAATGGAAAAGTTCTAGCCTAATTAATAACAGGAAAACCGCTGACACATGGCTACCAGTCATTCTTTCGACTGGTGATGTGCAAGCCTCCTCTTGCCTCGAGAATTAGGTGCAGGCCATGTGTCATATAAACGTACTCCTTCAGAAGTGATGTCTTGTGAATGATACTATTATGAGACACATCACGCCCCATACAAGACCCGTTCAATTCTCAGAGTCACGATCCTAACCCTCCAAGCAACAAGATGTAACATCCCAGCAGCACCGAATCTCCTCTCCTTACCATGTTCAATAACAATCTGCCAGTGGTAGCTATCCTGAGCCAACTTAATTGAACCAGATTCTCACATCCCATTTCTTTCAGATATATGTGGTAATACAGTGAAATCTATTATTAGGCTTACCAAATGTTCTCTTTCCGTCAAGTTTTCTGAAACAAAAAATATTCTAAACATTTCTTATTTCTAGTGTACTAAACTAACAGCCGTATAATGTTTTACAGTCATCTATAGTATTTTATACAAGCTAGAGGTGAATAACCACTCGACACAATACCAAATTTAGTAATGAGCAAATGGACTTTTCTATAGGTGCCCGCTGGGTCGGAGCGAGCTACGGATCCGTGCCTGAAGGAGCAATTCTTGCAGGGCACGATAAAGACGGGGGCCCGCTGTACATCGGACGCGCATTTTATGAATCTGACATCCTGCCTGCCAAAATAGTTCCCAATCAGGGCGCTGCATACGTGGCTCACGGCGGACAGGAGCATCTTGTTTCGCACTATGAGGTACAAATCTGTACGGCACTGCGTTCAGAAGCACCACAGTTCCGTACTCAAATTTCGACCCGGAGATTAGCCATCCTGCTGCGTTTATTGTCTGAGCATCTCCAGACATGTGTTGGAATTTAGATTAGTCTGCTATCCCCAACTGTGGTCTCCTTCCACTACATCCTTCGTAGCTGTCTTTCTTTTTGGAATAATATGATGTATTTCATTGTCAAGACGTTATCACTCATAAATATCCATTAAAAAACAAAAGCTTAGTTCAAAATGCAGCCCATATTCACAAAAATCAGTGACTTGCTCATATTTTGTTTTTGGTGCGACAAACCCCGTGGGCCAGAGCCTCCTCATTCACGAGGTTTCTAGATCACACAAAACGGCGCACCACAATCGGTAGGGCTCCTCTGGACGAGTGATCAGCTCGTCACAGAGACCTCTACCTGACATCACACAACACTCACAACATAAATACATCCATGCCCCCGGTGTGATTCGAATCCACAATCTCAGGAGGAGAGCGGCCGCAGACCTACGTCTTAGACTGCGAGGCCGCTGAGATCGGTGACTTAAAAAGATATTCAGAAAACCAGGCCTTCTTAAAATCATACAACTTTCAACACATTAGACGTAATACATAAAACTATTTAATAATTTCACTTAGATCACCTTTCATTGTTTACAATATTTCAGCCACCTTCCAATCAATAATTAATTGGTTAGAAATACTAAAATAATGTGGATTAATTTACTTTAGTGTCTTCTTGTTAATTACTGAATTTCATTCTTCGACAAGCTGGCTCAAGACTTAACATTTCTAACTTGCAAGCACGAGATATCCGATTCAGACTTCGGTCGAAACAATGACTAAATGGACTTCCCAATTCTGTGATTTACCTCAGCAATCCCAGGGATATTTTGGGATAGCATTTTGTACTAGGCCAAGATCTATTCCACACTTTTCACTTTCATCAATTCACTTCAAGCTGTATGATTTAGTGAGAGCAGCGTCGTTTCATAAACTGTAAAACTACATTTCCTTATTAGGATAAAATTCCAACATTAATTATCGGGTAGGTAAAGTGTGAAAATACCCAAAGTATTCATGGCTAGGTAATAGTGTAATTAAGCGGTTTTGCTGTGCTGCAGGTGCTATGTTACGGAATTGCCATGTGGCAGACTGCAAGTGAGGGACACGTGCCGGAGGAAGCTTTGACTGTAGGCATGACAAAGGAAGGAGAGAAACTTTACGTGGGGCGAGTCTTCCACGATGGGACCCTCACTCCAGGCAAGGTACGCTCTTGGGAACGGTGTCTTGTTGTGGGATATGTGATAAATGTCTCTCACGGTGGTGACTATGAAGGGTGTGACGACCAGTAAACTAGTAGATTAGTATCAATGTTTAGGATTTTCTGGACGGAAACAGCAGACTCCTCGAGAACAGAGGCATGTTTTCACCAGACTACATGGTATCATATCCCATTTGACACTGTTCTTCAGTGTTATATCCTTTTCAACTTTCTGTAGTGTCCTTGCAGAGAGCAGACTGAATAAAGGGAACGCCTGCTACCATTCGATCCAGAATCTTATGTATTCCCTCTGATTTTTCAATAATCCGTATAAATATTAAAAGTGCAAAAAAATAATTCTGCCTGTTTACTTTATAGGTGCGAAATTTGATCTCTCAAAATAAATGAGTATAGATTGAGGATGCTTGGGAATAATGTGCTCAGGATATTTGGGCCTAATAGGGACAAGGTCAGAGGAGAGTGAAGGAAACTGCACGTTGAGGAACTTCAAGATTTGAACTTGGGTGATCGAATAGAGAAGAATTAAATGGACGGGGCACGTGGCAAATTTGGGTGACATACCAGATGGATGGTAGGGAAATTTTGGGAAAAGAGGCCACCTGAAAGAATTAGGCGTAAATGGGAAGACAATGTTAAAAAGGATCCTAAAATCGTTTAGAAAGGTGTGGACTGAATTTATGTAGCCCAAGATAGGAGAGACGGCGGGTTCTTGTGAACACGGTAATAATTTCGGAATCGACAAAATGGGGGCAAAAATGAGGGTAAATTAACTAGATGAGCAACTGTTAGTTTTGCATGAAAGACTCTGTTCCATGCAGTAAGTGAGCGAGTTCGTTAGTTAGTTGGTTGGTTAGTTTGTTAGTTAGTTTGTTAGTTGGGAGTAGATCGGTCGGTCGGTTGGTTTGTTTGTTTGTTGGGTGGTTGGTTGGTGGGTTGGTTGGTTGGTTGGTCGGTTAGTCAGTTGGTTGATTCGTTGTTCGGTCGGTCGGTCGGTCAGTCACCCAGTCAACCTCTATAGTGTTCAGTCTTCATCGGGGAAAGGATCCTAAGACACGCCCCAAATTAGAGTCTACGAGCCTGCAACCCGATTCTAATGGTGCCACAGTCACATAAGACGGAGTTGAAGCGAGCCTGACCACAGTGACTGACTTAAGAACATGACATGTAGTAACAGTAACAGTAACACTATCGGATTGACAGACAATCGCTGAACTAGTTAAGAAATTCGTCGCCTTTTACCAAGCCCAAATTTAACCGCCGTGTTCGGAAGAATCGACCACTAGACCCTAAACTGAACACTCTGAATCTACTCCAAAATCTCACACACTCTAACTTCAAACCCACTTAAATACTATATTCCCATTTACTATTAAATTATTCGAGCAGGTGCTCCTGTTTATGTATTTCGACTAAATTTTGCATGAATCTCTCCATACTTTCTACAAGTTCTATCTTCCCCACCTTCCATAATTTCATAAACCAAATAATATTGCCTACAGAGAGGACATGTCCCAGGAAAAAATTTGCTTTCGATATTATAATGTCAACATTAACAAATAAAATAAACTATGCTGCTGCAACGGGCGAATTGTTTTTCCTCTCCTCCCAAAAATTCACTGCTCTCCTTGTCTCACATAGCGTGAACAGTAATTTCGAATAAGGATTTAGTGAACATGCAAACAAAAACGAAGTCCGTCGATTTTACATTTCGCTGTTACTTTGTTATGTACTCCCTCTAAGGCAATAACCAACTGTACTGTAGTTTAATCGAAACCAACTGAAACAAAAGTTTCCTCACAATTAATCTTTGTAAACAATGGCACTGTAATTTAACCATAACATGGGCGCTTAATGAAAGGTTTTCGAAGTAATTTTATATATTTTATATCACTGGCATACACCAACCTCTTTTTAGCATAATGACTTATATTTTAGTCTCTAATTATGTTGTGTCTCTTTCTACATTCCACAATAAATGTGGCGAAGTGTCACTATTTGTAAAGAGGTTACCTCAGAAATGATACCATCTCTCTGCCCCTTGTGAGTTGCCTTTCTGATAAACTCCAGCATTTATCAATTTTGTATTATTCTCTACGTGCACTGTGGCTGATTACTATCTTTAAGTACCACCAAACGCACGCTTTAAATTAATACATATGTTTTACCTTTTCTGGCTCCTACACGTTTCGGCTGTTCGCCATCATCAGGGCGCTCACAACCAAACAGCTGAAAATTCACAGCAGTAAATTCGTCTTCACATCGTTGTGAGCTTGCTAAGGATGGCTAACAATCTAAACGTGTAGGAGCCACTTAATATTATATATATATATATATATATATATATATAATATATGCATTTATTTGTGCTAAGAGATCGCAATCTTGTTGCATGTTTATTCATTACTTTTATTCCACTACATTTCCTAAATTACGTCATAGAAATCAGAACTCTGTCCAGGTATAACACTAGATTTCTCTGTGTCTCCTTAGGTGCATTGCAGCCACGGAGTGTGCTACATCCCCTATGGCGGAGAGGAAATACCATTCAAAGAATACGAAGTTCTCATCATCAAACAATAATTCTCATACGTACCTGCCAGACCTATCTCCGATATAACCACGCTATGCTTACTAAGCACATGGCAAGTGTATATATATGCTACCTGCAAAAATAGTAAATTACTTCTACAAGAGAAATCAACTGCTGAATTGCCGATACGGATTAAATTAAAAGTACAGGTGGCCCACAGTCGACTGGTACATTTTGACACACGATATTTTACACAAGAAAGGGGCAAAATAAAATGGACCAGTTTTCCGTAAAAACAAGCAATTTATTACTTATTTATTGCTTCTGACAGATAACGTCTTCAAAGTGGCTACTTTAATTTCCAATACATTGCCTTGAACATTTCACAAACCTGAAGACCATTGTATGAATATTTAAAGTGCTTTTCGGCCATTTTTTGAAGAAACGGGAAATGTAATCTTATTACCTTCTTGAAACAATCAATTTTTAAAATCATATTACACCTACGGGCATTATGCATTTCTACATTAATAAAGCCTCTTTAAAATTTCAAAAGTTATGGTAAAATTTCGGAAAAGAAAGTTTTTGTTATACTCGCTTTTTTGTCACTTTTTTGCCACTTTTTCTGTTCGAAGTCACAGACTAGCAACGTAGGTTGTGACGATTCCCTACTGTTATTTATGCACCGACGTTCCTTATATCTTCAGAGTGGAAGAAAAAGTTTCTCATTTGTTAGTTAAACTTCAGCAAATAGTGAATTCATAATACATTGGAGAGAACATGGTCTTGGAATAAAGGGAAGTAATTTACTTCCAATGTGCACTGAACCTCAGAGAAATGCATTATTCATCAACAATAAAATATGTATTCTGTAATGCGTTGTATTCTTGCTAATGTACAGTAAAAAAATGTAAGATTATATCAGTGTTGTGCATTATCTTTCATAAGCATCACAAGTAATGTTAACTTATTAACTTATTAACTGGCACAAAAATTAGTGGACTGGAAGAAAGAAACGCTAAATGATGTGCTGTCAGACTGTAATTCTAAAACCTATTATTTACTAATGTGAAGAATCGTGATAGAATCTTCTGATCACCAAGTTTATTTATAAATCTTTACATGTTACATGCTTGCTTAGCAACGATATCGAAGTTTAAAAAGACTGATCTATGCACTACACCCTACACGGCCTCCAAGCAACATCGTGAAAGACAGAATGGGGGAAAAAACCGGAGAGAGGAAAAAATTTATCTTACAGATTGTAGAGCTTTTCAGACACGTTGGTAAGGAAACTGCGAAGAACGATTAATTGCTTCGTCATGTCCGTCGGTCCGTCCGCACTTCTATCCGCATGGAAATAGTCGATTCCCACCAGCCCGATTTCAGTGAAAACTGATACACGAAACTTTTACTGAAATTTATCGATACATTCCAATTTGTTCAAAATCGTAGCAAAATAAGACACTTCGCACAAATTTCCAAGAATATATATGACTTTTTGTGCCACCGTTATTCCCAGTGTTCATTGGATGCCGTGCTTACGCGAATTCGCTAGGATAGTTTCGCTCTGTGTACATTTTCTACCCTGTTTTCATTTATTCCAGTCACCGAAAAGAATTAAAATCAGAACCCATGCTGGAAACGTTTCGAAATATACAATTACACTCAAAATGGTGACGGAATGAAAACAAACGGGCTTCCTAAACTATTAATAAATTTAAAAACACATGGATCAATTGACTATGAACATCGCCGTCTTCTGGAATGTGACGCGGTAAACGGTCTTCTCTTATGACGATATGCAATATATATCTGACGTTTATAGGACCGTGCATTGTGCATCATTGTGATAACTGAAGAATAAAAAACCAACTAGATGTCACTTGATATTTTATTTATTTCTTATAGGCTCAACATGTTTCGAGCATTACTATGCCCATCATAGTCGCTAGCTCCTGATGATGGGCATAGTAATGCTCGAAACATGTTGAGCCTATAAGAAATACAATAAAATATCAAGTGTCATCTAGCTGGTTTATTCTTCAGTTATGCAATATGTAATCTGTAGTGAAGATGAAGTAAGAGAAACCACCGACACTCAAATTAAGTAGATTCGTCTTCCCATTTCACTGGCTATAGGAATAAGTGTTAGAATGTTACACTAAATCAGCGATTCCACGAGGTTCCAATTCGCGGACTGGTGCTGTATAAACGAACTGCCACATCACAGTTAGCTGACAAACGAGCTTCAGAATTTCTCTGTTCAAATCAATGATCGGGGTTTCTATCTGTTATACGGTATCGTATATTAGGCATGAAAAGTTCCTCCAGAGCCGCCATGAGCCCGCACCAAGCTATGAGTTACAATTTCATTAGGGTGATGAAATAAATGACGGTGTGATAGGCAGGGCATGTAGCACACATGGTGGAAATAAAGATCTTATGCTACATTTTATAGGTAACATTCCACCAGCACAGACCACTTGAAACTCCTACACGCAGATCATAGGATAACATTAAAATAGATCTTACGGAATATGATGTGCCAATAGCGACCAAATTCAACTGATTCAGGATAGACCCACTACTCAACTCATCATTTTACATAGAGGGTGAAGCACGTCTTCAGCATCCGAGGCAACATCACATTCTCAATACCGACTCCGCTCCATAAAAATTGAACGATTTCATACTACCAGAAATAATTTCATTACAGTCAATGAATGCCAGATAACCGCAACATGTAGCAGACATAAGAGACGAGATACCCACAAACGTTTCGATCAGGAAACCTAAACGAAAGAGGCCGGTTGGACGACATAGGCATAAATGGGAGGAAAATACGAGTATTAAAAATAACTAAAGCGTAATACATTTACAAGGCTTTCATACGCAATTGTAAAGAAAAGTGAAAAGAATAATAATTCTTCGAAGTCCATAAAAAGAGAGGGACTGATTGGTAAGCTAGGCAACTCTCAGCATCTGAATGTGCGCTCGGCTTCATGACGTTAATTTGTAATTATTCTAAAAAAAAATTTTCAAAAAAGTTTTAGAACTTAATGAGATTTATATTCTTGTCATGCGTCAGTCTTTGTACGATTGTACATTTTGAGGAAATTATTAGATTATATTTGTGTCCTCTGTCCAGTATGAATCATGCCGGGATGATACATTTCACATGTACATTCCCCTGAAAAACAAATTTAACTCAAATTAAATCATAAATTTTGTTCACGAGACAAAGTCTAATTTTAGGTGTCAAAACACAAAAAACCGCGAACAGTGGACTGATTTATAGTGGCATGGTAAGGTTGATGCAATGGTCAGATTTTGGTAATGTTTTCTAGTTTTACCTAAAAGGAGTTACGAAGCTGTGGTTAATTTTCGCGTGATCATCGGCAAGGTAGTGAAGAAATCGGTGGAAGATGTCGACCTTAGAGAAAATATTATGTAAAGAAGTGGCTTTAAATTAACATTTCTATCACATTTTGATGGTTACACACAAACATTGCTTAAAAATAGGATGCAAGGTCCTTTGTGATGATTCGTTACTTCGTACAAATGAGCGGTATTAATTCCATGTCAAGAAAAGTGCTGGCAACACACACGCACACACACACACACATATATATATATATATATATACACACACACACACACAAACATATATATATGTGGACCGGGTAGGTCAGT
>Ga0123352_10004980_pt1 | contig 19806 bp, 6 predicted proteins | sample TergutLab28metaG_FD_89700 | JGI IMG/M metagenome (GOLD analysis project Ga0123352, IMG submission 89700) | Labiotermes labralis P1 segment gut microbial communities from Petit-Saut dam, French Guiana - Lab288 P1 | ecosystem: Host-associated > Arthropoda: Insects > Digestive system > Gut ... | reverse complement strand
TAGTTAGTTAATTAGTTAGTTAGTTAGTTAGTTAGTTGGTTGATTAGTTAGAAAATAATGGCAGTGTATATGCCACCTGGCTTAAAGTTGAAGAACTCAGTGTTTCACCCACAGAGTGTCAAGTGGTTCTCAGAATGAAAAACGATAATGTTCCTGAATGTCCATTAGCCAACTGAATTGCAAAATGTATTTATTTTATGTTTTGTGTGTGCTGTAGGAAGTAACGTATTTGTGTCATTCTGATCAATTTTACCTGTTAAAGGCTTAGTAGATGAAATTTTCTAATTCCCAATAGCAGTGACCCCTCAGCAGATGTTGGTCATGTTAAATAACTACATGTTGGTAATTAGACTGTTGTCATCTGGGTTGTAGTCTGGTAGGTGGAGACCAACATTTTGGAGGATCTTGGTAGCTGTGTTTGGGCTTGACTCTGAAAATGGAGGCAGAAAGTTCCTTTGAAATTTTAAAACCCACCTACCAGACTGCACGGTGTTAGGCCCAGAAGGCCATTCAGTCTGAAAACCCTAGATGGTAAGAGTTCTGTTTAGTGTCGTACTGATAATGGGGCATACATAGTGGCGAGCTGCGGAAACTAATTTCCATTTATCATGTTTTTAGGTCAGTTTCTGACCTTTGACATCTGACTGGGCAGAGCATACTGTTGTGGCACTTTTTCCTTACGTTACGAGTTTTTGGTACTGTTTTGATCAAACTGTACCATCAGGTTTCGATGCATCGCCACAAATATATTGAATACGGTGTGACAACTTGGTTGTAACCACTGGTGATGCACATTCTTCAAGTTTAAAGTTCTCACTGTGGTGTCTTAATGGCATTTTTCTGCGATAAGATGCCATTTAATTTCGTAGATAGATATGAGTGTTTTGGAGAGATGTGCTGCTTGCATCTTCACTCCTGTACCCTGAAGAGGGAGGGACAAGTTCTTTTGAAATGTCAGTACTGTTCTACTGAACTATACACTGTCGCATCCAGAAGACCTTAGTTTGCACTGCGTATTTGTTGTTGTGAGACTGACTGTGATGGTGATTCGGATTCATGAATTGTAGTCTACAGTCTACATGTAGATCAGAACGAGACCTGTTTGAAAATAAACTTGCAGCTTTCTACAAAGCTTGAGACAAGTAATTAAAGAAGTTGGGAAATGTTGGCAGGGCATAACATGTCTGGCTCTTTAGCTCTGTTGTTATCTCCATATCTTAGCAACAACTTTAGAACCAGTAATGTTTGATTGTTATGTTTAGGTCACCTATTGTTTCTTCAGCCACAGCTTGTACCTCAGAGAACAGTCTGTCTCCATTATAAAGACCAGACAATCACATTAATGTATGTAGCTCTTTTTGTAAAGAGTCATTTTTATCTGATTTTAAACAAACTGGAATTTGCTTGATAGAATTTTGTAAAAGTCTCCAATATAAAATTTTATGAATATTCGTTCAATGGGAGAAGATTTGTTCTGTGTGCACATACAGAGGGAGACTCGGAGAGACAACAGAAAGCTAATAGTATCTTTCTGCAGTTCTTCAACATGTCTACAAATATCATAGCATCTTCATTTCCGTAAACAAGTCACCAGACAGCATTCTGAAGTGTGTGCCTATCCTGCTTCATGTTCACAGTGCCCTGGTTTCAAATTTCAGCCTGGGGTCTAGCCCTGTTGACTTAGGCTTGTAGTTTTCCTCAGTCTCTGCACAGAGTGTTGCGGCAGTATGTGAGTAAGGCCACAACTGCTACCTTTCACATCCTTTCCAGTTAATTTTTTGATCTCCACCCTACTTTGATGCCATATAGACTGCTCTATCAAAGACATTGTTGAGCAAACCTAAAAGAAATAAGTAATTATGTTATAATGAATAGGACATGGCATGCACTGCTCAACAATCATCAGAAATTTGTGGTTGAGACCAGCCTTATATTTGAATGTTGCTTGTGGGTTCAAATCCCACTGTCAAGTATTTTCTTGTGTCCCTTACAGAGCCACAGGCAAGCATGTCACCTCAAGTGAAAGACAAGGAGGTGGGGAGTGTGAGAAAGAGTGTAGGTGAGAGGGGTACAGCCCCCCTTCTTTGTGCGGCACAGGGACATCCTCCCCCCACATTCAGGTACTACGCCTTAGATTGTTCAGTCTCTCATTTGGGAAGTGCAGTATACTTGAATGATTCATTTTTATTCTTTCTGTACATATCCTGTACCTCCTTTGCCACTTAGTAAATTTAGAGTTGTTGAAAAATGTTTCTTTTATCATGCCCTTGAACATGACAGCTGTCACGGTATGTTCTGGTGGATGCAGGCTTTCTAAGCTGCCATGCTCAGCTGCATAAAAGGGACATCCTGTTGTATATGTCCAATGATTTATATGTGTATTCTTTGTTTGCAAGATGACTTTTCTACCCTTTGCACCCTTACTGTTATCTGTGCTATGTCAAGCCACAACTAGTTCATGTTACAGTGTCCTTGCATGCATGTGTGTATATAGTGTAGTTATTCAGTATCTGAGTTGTTTGATTACTTTTGCTACATCTTCTGACATTTGTCTCAAACAATTAAGTGAATACCATGTTTGTATTATTTATTTACTTTTGGAATTATGCCCAAAACATTTTTGTTGGAAATTATAGGGTGCATCTTGTGAAAATTCCTCACGCAGTATGTTTGTTGGGTAAAATGTATGAAAGCCTGACCATAATTTTATGAAAGACTGTCAGAACTTTATATTTGCATGTTGTTCTGACCTTCCAGAGCCACAGACAAGTGTGGCCCCAAAGGTTAAGGAAGGGCACATCACAGGTGTGAAAACAGAGATTGCTGTCCGTATGACAGTTGTAATGACGTGCACCGTTCAGGCATTCCCCATCCCATTGTTCAGGTAGTGTATGTACAAGAATCTGAGTTAAGCAATGTAATGTACTCTTCAGCATTTCCCAGTTGCTAAATTTAGGTATTATATTTTTCAAGAATCTCATTTGAGGTACACTGTAGCATATTTTTCAGCATTTCCAATTTCCAGTGTTCAGGTAGTATATGTTCAAGGGATCTGTCTCACTTGAAATGGAATTTAGTGAATTGTTAAGTATTTCCCAGTACAGTGTTCAGGTAGTGTACTGTCCAATGAAAGTCAGCTTAAGTGAAATGTATGGTCAGAATATGTTTTTCAAGATTATAGTTTACAATTTTTGGGTAGTGTACAGGTCATGAATTCCCTTGGCCAGTGTTCAGGTAACTTTTTTTTTTTTTGGCTGTAGTTTAGGTAGTTTATAATTTAAGAATACCAGCAGTTATTCTGTTGTTTTAAGTTCACCTGTTCTAACATATTAGTTTCCTAAGTAATTCAACCTTTTTTGTGGTCTTTGAATTCGGTTGGTTCATAGATATATTTAAGAAATATGCCAATCACTGTGTTCAGTCAGTGTCAAAATATGTGACTGTATGATTTGTACTGTGAACATAAGGTTCATCATCCCCGTTGTGTTTATAAATAAACTAGATTAGAGTGTGTGTACTTGTCTAACACAACTGTATGATGGTAGAGATATGTATAGAATTTATTACATAAAGAACAGCTACATGTTTCAGCACTTGACATTGGCCTTCTTCAGGTTGAGAAATGAAAAAACTTAGTAAGCAGCTATACTTGACTTACGCAGGTTGTATACAGTGGGGAGGTGAGGTGGGCACGAGATCTCGCATGTGTTATGTAGGATGGGTGGTGTGGGTACCCACGTATTGCATACTGGGTCCGTGAGTTTGAGTCCTGCACAAGCAAAGAATGCTTATGCAGATTTATCTTTGTTACCTTCTGAAGTTAATGTCTCTATAGTGGTTTTATTTCCCATCATTTGCATTCTACTATATGTCTGAATAAGATGTAGGTTTTGAGATGTGTGGCCTCCACGTCTATTTTGCTGAGATCTGACATCTTCTGGGATGTGGTGCTGGGTTGTCGGGTGTGCTTCCCGCTGTTTTGAAGGAACATAGTGCCTTCATCTTCACTGGTTGAGGGGATCAGAAGAATTCCATATGCCACAACCTAGCTGTGGCCCTTTACAGGGCTCTAACATTTTGTCATCTTCTCTCCAGTTTGCTTACCAGTTGGTGTCCAGCACTTCCACAGCAAATCTTATGATGGCACTTTTTTGGTTTTCCACACACATGTGCGTGTGCGATGCTCCTCCTCCAGGTGGCTTGCCATTACTTCCTAGCTTGCCCTAGCTGGACCAACAGACCTACATATGACCATCTCCCATGTATGGAATTATTTTTTGAACCCTCAACCTTTGAAGGTGAAGGCATTTGATCCCATTGAGATGTTAAAAAACACTATCTAAGTCACACACTGTCACATACCAGAAGACCTGAATCCTCATAGTGTAGGTAATTCAACATTGTGGGTTACCAGTGTTTGTAGCAGGCCGTAACACTGGAGGAGAAGAAGAAGCAAAAGTTACACACTGTTGAGTGATTCTTTACTGCATAAGATATATGAAGTAGAACATTTCATTTAAAGTTTTCAGTCACAGTCATATAATTCTGCCCTGATATTTGAGTACTGTTGAGTCCCTCTCCATATCTCGGTTCCCTCGAGTTCCCCACTCTTAGCATCGTAGTAGCATTCTGTTCTTGAGTACTTCTGTAAAGGAAATTTGTCACTCACTTTTCAGAACCATCTGCAGGTGTTGCACCAAAACTGAAAGATGGTCAGTTTACTGGGGTAAAGGCTCAGTCACTGGTTGGTGGAAAGATTATGATGACTTGCATGGTTCAGGCTTTCCCTATACCAATGTTCAGGTAATTCTTAAGAGTGTTAGATTTGCTAACACCAGCTTTTTGGTAAGAATAAACATGTGTTTAGTAGACAATGCTGTCTTCAGGAGTTTGATGTGATGTTGTTTGGTAGATAGGTAGTGACTTTTCAGAGGAATGTGACTGCCTCCAAGTTCAGGGAAGAGGAATATGAAGGCAGGAGTTCCTATGAGACATCTGTAACAGTGTATGGAACTACATGGTGTCACATTCCGGCAGAGAGCCATCATCCTAGTGACTGCAATGAGAACAGTAAATCTCAATTGTTTAGGGTTGTGGAGCTTTTTCTGCCCTTGCAGGTGATTGTAAGTAATTAAATTGAAGAAACATGGAAGGAAGTGATTATGAAGTACAGTAACATCACCTTCTTGTTAGGACTTCAGGAAAATCATGAAGATCGTTAATCACACCATACTGTGACATTTGCATTGTATAATTTTGTGAATTCTTATTGGTCAGAGAACCACCTTCAGCTCAGAATTTGATAGGAGTTCTCAAGGAACCATGGAACAGTTGCCTGATAAAATAAACAAGAAAACTCCTTGTGAAAACATGTAAAAAAGTGCCACCAAGAAAATATATAATTGCAAGTCTGTTGTATAAGTGAACATCTTGAATGCCAACAAACTAACTAGCTCGCTAACTGTTGACTTCGTGGAGCAAGACGATGCTTCAAAAATCAATAATCATTCACATCATCAAGAAATTTCCAACATTGTATGGGACATGAAGGATCAGCACATTATTCACAAGGGCCTGCCACTGTTCCCTAACCTTAACCACCTGAGTCCAGGCCACACACTCCCAGCTTCTTTCTTTAAAATGCATTTTAATAATATCATCCCATCTGTGTCTGGTTCTGTGAAGATCAATGCAGGATCCAAAAGTTTGTTGCTTTCAGCAATAATTTTTTTTTGTTAAAAACTGGATGACACTTGTCCACTCCCATTCCTATTGTTCATTTTCATATTCAGAACTGTTAATGTTTAATATACTACATGGCTTTATCAGACATCTGCATTGTTGAACACTTACAAATGTATTTAATTTCAGAATACAGCAAATTACATGGTAGTAGTAGCTTGAAATGTTTCAACAACGTGGGACATCCTCATGGATGCTTATATACATGGTTGATACATTTCATTCTACTAATATTGTGTAATTTGTTGCATTTTTGTAAGAAATACTTTCATAATTGTTTATTTGTACTATAATGGTATGTCTTCCAATATAGGGTGGTTGTAACTGGGTTAGTATTTTATTTAAATAGAAGAGCAGATGTTGTTATGGCATGAGTAGGTAAACATCCTTCACGGAATTCTGTTGTTTGTCACTGACCAACTCCTGTTTTGTTGTACAAACATACAGAGCCTCAGACTAGCGTGGCTCCAACACTGAAGGACAGTAAAGTTGGCTCTAAGAGGGAAATGACACCTCAAAGATCTGCGATATCTCTGTTGTGCCTAGCTCAAGCCTCTCCAGTTCCAGTTTTCAGGTAATCAATTGCAACGCCCATGCAGGAAAGCTTAAAACGTTCATTCCGGGTTTTAGTGTATCACATTTTGCAAATGTAATGAATGAGGTCATCTGGCGGTATGAGGTTTGTTTTTCAGTAGATACCAATATTGATTGTCAGTGTTCAATCTTCCATAGCTGGTCGTGTTAAGATGGTAGTCTTCCAGGTTATTACGCCGTGCTCATTCATACTAACCCAGAAGACTACCATTTCATTTGTGTTATATGAAATTTGAGGTTCTCTTAGCAGACAGTGTTAAAAGTATGGCTGTCTAGGATGTGACACCCTGTAGTTATTAGTATAAAAGGGACCTTGCAGCAGGAGGCACCAGGCTTCTCCCAAACCTTTAGTACCTGTCTACCAAACGACACTGCCAGTGCATCCTAGAAGACTGTACTATAATATCTACTGCTGTGAAAATCTCAAATTTTACAGGTATGTATATGTATGCACATTTATAGAGCCTGCAAGTGACATAGCCCTAAAATCACCTGACAGGAAGTCTGAAGGAGAGTCAATTATGAATATCTTGAGTCTGACCAAAAGTTCTTGTAAGTTACTTTTGATGGGGTGTCCTGTCCCAGGGTTTTTGGTAAGTTCAAGAAACTTATTTCAGAGCCTACAAGTAACATAGCCCCCAAATCACCTGGCAAGAAGTATGAAGGAGGAGAAATTATGTATGCTCCAATTGGACAGAAAGTTTTTATGAGCTGCCAAGTAGTGGGATTTCCTGTTCCGTTTTTTCGGTAAGTTTCAAAAACTTATTTCAGAGCCTACAAGTAACATAGCACCAAAGTCTCCTGGAGGGGGGAGGAAGTTTTATGGTGGTGAAATGGTCAGTCCTTTTGTGGGAGAGATTGCATATCTGACTTGCCAAGTTGCGGGGTACCCAGTCCCTATATTCCGGTGAGTTATGATTCTTCTCAGAGCCAACTAACAATATCCCACCACGTCTTGTTGGACGCAAGATTGAAGGTACTTTCATGTTGGACGTAGTTGAGTCTCGTACTGCCATGGTACCTTGTGAAGTGCCTGCGTATCCTGTCCCAGTCTTTAGGTACGTAGCAATAACTGGGGATTCTGGATGTGTGTCAGCTCCCTTTCTTGCTGTATGTTGCTGCAATATTACTGTATGAATGTATTAAAGCCATTATCAGTGTTAGTTGGGTCTTATATTTTCAGGGGCATGTTATCAACTGTAGTGAATGGGAAACCATATGAGCATTATGAGATCTGAATTCTTGCGAGGAGAATGTGAATGTTATTGGTGTGATGACGTGTGCTTCATAAATGGCTGTGAGTGTTTTGAAGGAACATGTTGCCTCCATTTTCGGGGTAGAAGGCACGAGGTATCAGGTTCCCTCAGAACATTTGTAGCTGTTTACCATGTTACATGTCATCACATGCCAGTAAGACTGTGGTTTTAATACTGTTGTGGGAAGTTAAAGTCTCTTCCTTGTATATTTACTGACCAAAACTTTGAATACATTTATTATTTTTCCCTTGCGCTCAAGTTCTGTACCCACAGAATGGTAAGGTTTTTGTTATTCATGTTCATAGTACCATATTGTTGTTTAACACTTACCTATGCAGTTGTTACAGAGCCATTAAATTTAAACTAGGCTCAATAGCAGGCAGAGTCTGCAATCTTGGCACCTGACAAGTTAACTCAGGTGAGCAGAAATGTGTGTTTGGAGGGGGCGGGGGGGGGGATGGTCATTTAATGCCAGACCCACACATGTAAGCTACAAGTTCTACCTAACTCATTGAAGTAAATGATAGTGTGCCCAGCCTGTTGTTTTCAGGTAATACAGTATTTTCCTACCTGCAGTGTTGTACGCTGAAAGTCAAGTTCATATATTTACACCAACATACCATACTCCAGTTGTGAGCTGGAATAACTCGGTCGGTATAGCAACTTGCTACGGGCTGGACAGTTCGGGGATCGAATTCCAGGGGGGGGGGGGATCTTTCGCAACTGACCAGACTGGCCCTGGGGCCCACCCAGCCTCCTATACATGGTCCCGGGTCATTCCCACTGGTAAAGTGGCCGGAACATGGCATTACCCACCCCCCATCTAGTGCTGAGGTTAGAGAAAGAGTAGTGCTATACCTCTCCTCCCCCTCTGGGCTTTTGTGGTCTGTTCTAGGTTGAACTTTACCTTTACTATACTCTGGTTACTGGATAGTGGAGGTGAGGAGTGTAGATTGGAAAATAGTATCAACTGTTCTTTGACTGCCCTGAAGATGAAGTCAGCAATCTTCTCTGAAATGCTGGTATCTTTTTACTAGCTACATGGTGTCATATCCCAGAAGACTCAATTCTTCATAGTAGCCACTGTGAGAATTTCAAATCTTATGTCATGGAGGTAGTTTGTGTTTTATAATTCCTCATGTAGGGTTTGGATGGTGAACTGTAGCATGTAAACAAGCAGGCTGTTGGTTTTCAGAGCCAACAGGCCGCACATCACCTAAGGTAACAGGAGATGGGCTGAACAAACAGCAAACCTTTCACAAGAATGACATTGCATTGTTATGCGATGCCCAGGCATTCCCGCCACCAAACATGAGGTGAGGAGATAGTTACGAATAATACCCAGGTTAGGAATCCTGAAGCTGTTGGATCCATTCTCCATATTAACCTTCTGCATGAAACATTTTGATATCAACCTCTTGTCTCCATTATGTTGAATGTCACGGTTGTGTGGTTACCGTTGCAGTTTCATGACTGAGTGGTTCTGATTTCAAATTGTGCATGTGACTCTCTCAGTACCTGTAGCTAAATGCAAGGATAACAGTTTAACCTTCTTTTGTCTGTGAATGGGGAATTTTAAAACCCATGTTTCTGTAGGACTTGCGGCCATATTTGAACTCAGGGATAACAGTGTTGGTGTTGAAACAATGAAATGCACTGCTGTCTGACAATTACAACAGTTTAGTATGGGTCATGGAAGATTAAAATGTCTCATGATGCTTCTGCATCCCTTGTGACCCAAGACTCATTCTTTGTGCTCAGCACTATATAATATTTAACTAACTTTGAGTTGACTCCATCTTGGGAAGCTATTATTTGCTCAGCTACTTAGGTAAATCCTGACTACTTAAATCTGAAACTTATTACCGTTCAAAAGGAGCCAGCCACTTTTCCCTATTGTGAGCCAGAATCTCCTCGAAAACATAGTTTACTAATTAGACTGCAGTCTGTGTTTCATCACTGTGGAAATAGTTATTGTGTAGTGACATTTGTTTAAGAAGAAGCAAGCCTGAAGACAGGGGTCCATCCTGTCCCTGAAACATAGTGTATTAAATTTCAGTACTTATAGTAAATATAATTGAAAAAGTCCATGTGACATACCGTCATCAGAACTGTATAGAATTGTACCTCCCACCTGGTTTCTTACAGATCATTTTTATAGTATCTACCATTAGATGTTCCCCACAATCTCTTCTCTTCTGGTTGATGAATAGAATTTTGTGTACAGTTCTTATCTGTCTTATGCATGTGACATGCCACACCAGTCTCATTTGCCTTAATTTGATTAATCCTAATCTAATATTTTATGAAGACCAGGTGATGGATTTTTTTTTTTTAATGTAACACACCAAAACACACGTTGAGTTTGAATGTGCACATTTTCCTTGAGCTTTTTGTTTCTTGTTATTTTGAATTCATTCATCATTCACATACTGTCGAAGAGAATTCCTGGTTACTGATTTTTTGAGGATGGTTGAAATGAGACCTGTTTAATGCTAAGGGAGAAGGCATTATGAAATGGTCTTCATGGGTAATGAGGAGGGCATCTCATAGCGCACCATTTGGATCCTTTCTGCCAGGAACTCCCTTGATTGCTGTTGGAACCAGTGTACCATTGCTTGACAAATTTTCTGATCTGAATGTATGGCACTTTGACACTTGCTTGAGGGTGCTGAACATGAGGTTATGGGCTAAGTGGGCATGTCTGAACCAGCACACTTGGCACTGAGGAGCAAGCCAAATTTACACATACAGTCTCACCATTTTGATCTGTGACTGTGTACATTTTGTGGAATATTAGGAATCCATTCCATTTTGACATAATTAACTCTCTGAAGAAGACTTTTATCCATTTGCCCTGGAAGTGTCACGTCCAATAGGGATAAAGTTTGCCTTGAGATTTATGTAAAAGTATTGGCTCTGGTTGACTGATAATGGCAAAAATGAAATGTATGAATTGATGTAGTCTACTTCCAGTACCACTTTTCATTGACATCTGTTACATGGTTTGTTACATGGCTTGGAGAATTAAATATATGGGTGGCTGGACAAATGTATGACCTCCAGCAATACATTTGTTCTACAAACTAAGCACAAAAGACTGCATGACGGTGTCGATGGAAGATAATGTATTCCTAAAACATCATGTATATTTTTAATTGTGCATGTTTTTTACCATTGCTGTGAACTTCTGAACTTTACTATGATGCCTAACTCATTGCATGGTTATCTGTGAATCTGAGGAATTAATGGTCTTCAGTATGAGTAAGTACAGTGTATGAGGTCCTATAGGTGCAAATTTCTGTGAGTTTTTGGTAATTTGTTGAAATTTTAGTTAATATCTGAATAATATTTGTTTTATTGGCCACAGTACTAATGTGCAATTTCAGAATTTTGAGAATGTTATTTTTTTCGTCTCATGTGGAGTTTCTAGTTACATATATAAGATTTTTAACTTCTTATGGGAATGAAATTGCGAGGTTTGCGTTTGAACCATGCACTCGTCTCTCTTACTCTATAAAGAACATACTTCGTTCAAACACTTGGTTCCTTTCATTTTAACTTCTGGCAATTCTTCACCAATGATAGTTGTCCCCATAGGTTCATTCAGGCAAAGGAAGGCATTCTGTGTGAAACATAAACTAGCAGACTGTTAGCAAGGTATTCAAGCATTGCCACACTTTAATAACATTTCAGTACACAACAGCAGTCTGTATGTGCAAGATAAGAAGTATAAAGTATTAAAAATCTGTTGTACCCTTTCTTTTGGGCCATTGCCCGCCATCTGAATTGTATGTGCTGACATTTTGGAACACTCTGTTCCGAAACGTTGGCACATAAAATTCAGATGCCAAGGAACTGCTCAAAGAAAGAATACAACTGTAACAACACGGTGAAATTTTGAAATTAGGAAGTATTAAAAATCTACTATATTGCACATATGTGCCATTAACTCTACATAATATGTACAATATCTACATAAAAGGTACAGAAAGTTGCCCATGTGCTTATGAAGCACCCTAACATGAAAATGTGTGGGGAGTGGAGGCGGTACATGGTTAGTTTCATGTCTCGTCCCTTTTACTTCTGGTACCTGTGGGGTGGGACGTTGGGCTGGCCCCAGAACCTGTTTGAGCCTTTTACAAAAGTCTGTTGCTACTGCTGGGAACTGAAACATGAAACCTCGGACATTCAGCATAGAGCCCAGTTACTGTACTGACTGAGCTATTGCAGCTCTGACTTTGTACTTAACAAAGTATGTACGTTAAAAAGTAGGCAGTAACAAAGCCATTGCATATCTTGATGTGATCCACTGAATTTTTGGTATTGCTGGTGCTGCGTAATTACATATCTCAGGCAGTCTTTCTGAAGAACTTATTACTGTGTAGGTTGAGGTTGTCTATTACCTGTTCTTAGAAGTAAGTGTACTGTTGTGTTAAACCACTCTGACCTCCACTGTGTTTTCATTTATGAGGACTGACATCGAAATATTGTTTGACAGTATATATGCAGTGCTTAAAAGCCTTGGCTACAATACGTATGGGCAGAAGTATGGAGTAAATTTCTTAATATCTTTGGATGTTTCGTGTTAGGTTCATGGTAAGAAACTGAGCAAGCAGAAATCAAAGAAAAGTTACATTTTCATGTACCCTAGACTCCACCTTTGTTTCCAGTCAACCATTGCCACAAATGATAGGTTTTAGTGAATCACTGAGATGTGATCCCAGTAACTGTTTTATTAATGCACACAGTGCACACACTAGAAAAGGCTTCGTACCTGTGGGGAAACCATTTCCAAGGTTGATGAAACCCAAGAGAAAATAAGCTGGAAGTAATTTTTTTTTTACAGAATCTACACTATGTAAGAGACATATTGATTCTGAAATTACTGATAATCCATAGCTGTTAGCTGCTGTGCACAGTTTCTGTAGTTATGACATACCTGATTCTGATTTTGTAAAACAGGTACGTATGTGTTTGTGTGTTTATGAATCTGTGAATTCTAACAGTGCAAAACACATGGTAACATATTCTTGAGCCACAGGCTGTGCTAATTCAGGATCACCATCCAACATTTTAGGGACCTCTGTATTTAGCTTGGAGGAATCATTCCCTTGTGAAGGAGACAGAAAATGTTTATGTCCATTACCAGGAAATAATTCTGTGATGATGGAAATATGGTCTCTTGAAACATCATTGGATTTTTGACCTTTAAATATTGTGTCTGGTTATGCAAGAAAGTTATGTTTTATTACTTGTGGTGGCCATCCCAGCTTTAGATCTGCTATGAAACATGCCTTTTATAGCATGCAGACACAGGTCTTGTGTTTCACTCTTGCAGTCAGCACTGGGTACCACTATTCCAGTACAAACATTTTGCATATAAACATATTACAGCTTTTGTTTCTGTAATTTTCAAGAACCGACAAGTAGCGTAGCACCGAAGGTAACTGGTGGTAGGCTTCAAGAAAAAACGCTGGATCTCGGCCAGGAAGGGACTGTGCTGTGTCTGAGTCAGGGATATCCTGTCCCTAATATTAGGCGAGTATCATCCATGACTGAGGGACTGGGTATTTGTCATGGGAGGTGCACTCAGATTTTGAGTGACTGTCTTCCAAGATGTGACATCATGTTTTTGTAGAAAGGTACCAGCATGTTGGAGGGAACTGCTCTCTCCATCTACAGGGTAGGACACTAACCTGCATTGGAAACAAAGTTAATGATACAAGAGAGGGAGATGAAGGACTAGGACTTCGAGCAAATCAATGGGAGTAATGTAACTGAATGAGAACGGGGGCCCTTCGAGGGACATGTTGGGAAGATGGCAAGAAAAATGAAAGGAAGAATGTAACTAAGGTAAAAAAGTAAAGAGACATTACACTGAATGAGATAAATAGAAATAAAATGAAAGAAAATATGAAATGAAGCAGGAAGTTAGGTATGATGTGAGAAAAAAAATATATATTTTAGTGAAACTGATGGGAAATATGGTAAGTGCAAAATTGGGAAGAAGAGAATAGGAAGAATTACACAGTGTCACATCCTAGAAGACTGTCATCTGAAGTCTCATACTGTGGGGTCCTTAAATCTCGTATGTTTGTTAATGCACTTATTGAACCAAAGAGCCACCATGATGATAGCTAAATCAGTATAGTAACTGGCCACTGGATGGACAGCCTACATTACATTGAGGACCAGGGTCTGTTGCCTGGAAGGTAAAGCAGCTGGAGCATGAAGCTCTCTGCTTACCTCTATATAACAAAGTTACAAATGTGCAAAGTTTTATGTACCAGAAGACTTTATGGTGTTGTGATCATGCGGAGAGACAGCTTAAGTATTGTCTCATAACACACAGGTATCTCTTTTGTTTATGTTAATTGTAAAAGATTCTGATAATGGTGTATTATGTTTAGGATTGCTTGGTTTCTCGATTGTGTCCATCATCTCGTTGTTGAAACAAGAGCACTACATTTCAAAAATGGGTTGTGTTTCCTTCCCGAGGTGGGTAGATCAGGAGGCACCCACTCAAGTGTCTGACAGACAGAACTGTTGTCAATCACTGGACAGTTGGTGTCGGTTAACGACCACTACATATGTACTAGTTTTGTCAGTGGGGTATAATAGAAAATAACTAAGTAACTTGCTCCCTGGAACAGCGTCCTTATGGAGAAGCTAAAGGAAGTAAGGTAGAAAGAGAATTTGAAACTAATATTATCAGATCTTTAAAAAACCAGTAGTGCTTTTGTAGAATATTTGACTGATGCATGTTGTCCTGTGATTAAGAACAGGGTTATCTATCAGACCCACCTGATCCATTCACATGCGGAATGAAACACCCCAGTTTCTGAATGCAGTGAGTGTGACTGAAGTCCAGAAAACTAACAATTCTTTGACTCATGTTGTTCTTATGTTTGTGTTCTCTCTTCATCAGCGCTTTGTCACTTAAGTATCTGTCCAACTTTTAGCCAGTAAATTACACCTTACAATAACCATTATGGAGAAAAGCAAAATTATAAATTGTAATTACAAGTTTTGTTATTATGGTATGGTTGGTATCTTGTAATTTTTATTTGTTGACTCCATTGGTTATGTTGGAAGTCATATGGTAGGTACAACACTGGCGTGGCTATGCTGAGAATGTAGCTCATGTCTCAGAGCTGGAAGTTAACGGTTTTTTAATTTTGCCTAGTGGATGATTGTGACTGCACATTGAAATGTGGAGACATCAAGATTGTGGTGTTCTGAACTATGACAACATTTAATTCGGTAGATAATCAGCAATGAAATGTGGAGACATCAAGATTGTGGTGTTGTGAACCATGACAACATGTAATTAGGTAGCTAACCAGCAATGATATGTGGAGACATCAAGATTGTGGTGTTCTGAACCATGACAACATTTAATTCATGATAACCAGCATTGAAATGTGGTGACATCAAGATTGTGGTGTTCTGAACCATGACAACATTTAATTCATGGTAACCAGCATTGAAATGTGGAGACATCAAGATTGTGATGTTCTGAACCATGACAACATGTAATTAGGTAGATGACTAGCATTGGTAGAAACTTATTGCCTCCATCTTTAGGGTAGAATGGGATGCAGGCTGCTGCCAAACATTGTTACCACACTTTCACGGTATTTTGTCATGAAATACTGCAATGTTGATGTCTGCTGCTGTGAGCATTTAGATTTCAAATGGAAATACAGTACCTTGCAAAAATGAGAAAAGTAACCCAGATTTGTGTTATGATAGAGAGAACAGTGTTCCTTAATTTCTGGTATCAGTAGCCTTGTATGTGTTATTCGGCATTTACTGTCATTTGTGCCATTATTGTGTATAATAGCGCACTACCTCAAGTCAGTATCTGTTCTCATTTCATCTTAATGCAGGTGATGGCAGGATGGTTAGATTCATCTGGCTCAGGACAGGGTCCAGTGGGCATCTGAACGCAACACTGAACGTTCTAAGGTTTTATAAAATACGGGTAATTTCTTGACTGTCTGGGTGACTTGTAGCTTTGCAATAAGAACTCTACTTCTGGAGTTAGATGGTAGGAACAAGCTTAGAAATGGAATTGTTAATACTTCTGCTTTGTATTTGGAACATCATGGATTTGTAGTTCGAGATAGCCCATCATAATTGAAGTTTATGGTTGTTTTTCTCTGTCCCTTCAAGCAATTGGCAGGTTAGTAACGCAATAAGGTCTTTTTTTTTTAACAGATGATATCTCATTGTGGTTTCTGTGTCTGATTTATTCTTCAGCATATTAAGTTAATTAGGCCATGACTGCATCCTTTATGATCCTTACAAACTCATTATCCCCTAGTTGTCATACATGCAGTGCTATTTAATGTGAACCACTGACACTCTTGTTAAGTGAGTCAAAAAGAATTACAGCAGTATCTACAAATGGCAGCACTCTTTACTATGCCATGCTATAGTATAGGGATCACCGTGGTGTGTGTGTGTGTGTGTGTGTGTTTTTCTGCAGCTTGATCTGAAACAGAAGGTTTAATTTTAATGCAGCAGATGGCAGATGACCTCAATGCATTATATTTGTTTTACCCATATTTACTTAATAACCTGGTAATAAGGAAGATGAAGAGTATGATAGGAATATTGAATCAAAAGGGGAGAAAGAACTGTCCAAGAGTGGGAGGTACATTTAGAGCTGCAGGGTGCCAAGTGACCGTGTTGACAGCAAACTTATATTGTAGGAAATGTGCATTCATTTTTGATATTATTATTTGACAAATTATCATACTTCCCCAGTTACAAAACTAGTGGGAATTTGAAGAAAGGTATTGTACAGTGGTTGTGAAGAAGGTAGTAGCAGCTTGCAAATCTGGCACGATACCTTCACGTCAAGACAGAATACGGCAATCTGTTTTCAGAACCAAATGGAGCCGTGCGACCAAGAGTGACAAGTAAAACAATTGATGTTAAGGAGATTGTGGCAGGGGGGAGGGTGGTCGCTTTGTGCCCTGGCCAAGGTTTTCCTGTCCCATTATATAGGTAAGACTCCCTATATTCCAGTGTTTTCCAAACTTTTTTGGCTGTAGAGTCCTTTTAGTTTTTAGGAACATTGACAGATCCACAGACCAATAACATGCATACATTAGGAATTACATGTTGTGAAACATGCCTGTGTGGATCTAAATTGAAAGGAAAGTAGGTCCAGAATTTTTTTCATGTAGCATAATCAAACTGAACTCATTTGTATGAAGTGAAGTTCATTGTATCTTTTTGGTTTCCTAACCATAAATTTTATTAATTGTTTCAGGGGTTCTTTGCTTTAGACTGTCATTCTGTAGTGCATTTTGTAAATGCATTTTACTGATTGGCAGTGTTAATTCATAGTATCACACAGGTAAATCAACTGAATGTTCTTCATGAGGACACTATAGTACTTAGTCAGAAATTACGTAAAATGAAAATTTGTCCACATAGAAAGTTTCTGCAGAGTCCCTGTGAACCCTTTATGGAACATGGTTTGAGAACTAGTGCTCTGTTCAGACATTCACTTTTGGGGAAATTATGCTTACTTTTTCACTTGTATGTGTTTTGGATGTGTGTCTCAAAAGTTATATCTTACATTAGAATTAGATTTCAGTGGTTGGCACTCCTGCTTCGCATGTGTAGTGTCTGTGTTTAAATCTCAACAAGCAAACCGGTTCCATAGCTTTTTTTAATCTCAATATGCAAATTCTGGGATATTGTGGTACACACTGGGGCACAACCCCACCTGAAATATTATACCTGAGTCAAACCACTCCTAGACAGTAAAAGTAGTAAAATGTCCTTGACAAGCAACATGGTGTGCTGAAGCGTTGGTTTGTGTATTAAAATTTTGTTGCCTGTCCAGGCCTATATAAATACTAATACTTAAATTCTATGAACATGATTGCTTTCATACAGTCGTGCAGATTAAGAGAACAAGGAAGTTCACAGAGATGAGGCCATTGCTTGCTTCTAAAGAAAAGACATGTCTGCCAGGCTGCTGTTTCAGCATTTGTTTTGGAAGACACGGCTACATGATCTTTTGCTTTCATATACTCATAACATACACGTAAATTATACAGCACAGTAAATTGCGGGAATTGAACAAATGTGAAAAATAGGATAATTTTTACACTGAATGTTTGGCTAGAAAATTTTAATGTTTGATCGTAAAGCTGGATGTTTCATTAATTTACTGTGCTTTGACTATTAGGAGCCATTTAAATTTGTTTACTCAAAATTATAAAGAATCCATTTTTATGACATTGGAGCATGCCTCCTCTTATTATGCTTAATAACGCTCTGTGCTCAGACAATGATGTATTGTGAATGGTGTGTATTGATATGTAATTCAAAATTCCAACTTTTCAGCTGTAAACTCTTTTTTTTTACCGTATTAGTTATTATATTATTTTACCAGTCACCATTGACACTGTTATTTATTATGTTTTGTCAGACAAGTTACACAGCCGTATGTTTCAACCACTTTGTTGTTGTCTTCAGGCCACTGAAATACATTAAAGTAAAATTACAGTTTTAATTTCACATATATTCACCAACACATGCACACGTTTAATGACACTATCAAACTTTAATTTGTTAAAGTAGTTAAAATCTCCGACATGTTTCGGTTGATATTTTAAACCATCTTCAGGGAGCTATTAGTTCATGCTAAAGTTACTTATATCTCTTGTTGCTGTGATGGTATTGTGGCAGCATGTTGTTCCCTGTTTGTGATGGGTTCACAGTGAAACAAGAGGAAGATTAGTAATACAACATCCGAACCCATCACAAACAGGGAACAACATGCTGCCACAATACCATCACAGCAACAAGAGATATAAGTAACTTTAGCATGAACTAATAGCTCCCTGAAGATGGTTTAAAATATAAACCGAAACATGTCGGAGATTTTAACTATTTTAACAAATTAAAGTTTTATAGTGTCATTACAAAGTGTGCATGTGTTGGTGAATAAAATGTGAATTGTGACAATATGCACAGTGAAAAACTGAAAATATTACAGTTTTAACATCATTTTTGTATGGTTTGCCCCTGACATTGAGTGTGTGTAGACCAATAAGGACGTATTATTGCACACCATGTACTAATATGCTGCATCCTCTGGGGATGACAAGAAACAAATCATAAGAAAAATCTTTGTAAAAAGAACTAGCATATTTCACCTTCCCAATGCCAATGCTGCTTCTCCATTAAGAAACACTTATCATATATTTAATTTGTTTTAACATTTTATATTGTCATGTATGTTGTAACACCCAAGGATTCAGGTCCCAATCTAACCATACAAAAATGAAGTTACAATTGTAATTTTAATTTTATGTATTTTAATGGCATGAAGATGACCACATAATGGTTGTAACCTGTAGCTCCATAACCTGTCTGATGAAAGATTGTAAATTACAAATAGTTGTGTTGCAGGTGATTACTCAAATGCTTCAAAAACTCTTTTGTAAATCATTTGTTTCCCATTCATGCTTCTAAAGTCCACCAGTTCGATTTGTATTGCGATTTCCTGGGTTGTGAAACCGTGTATTCTGGTAGGTTGGTGCCATGTGCTTCGAGGAGGAGTTGAAGATGGGGTCAGAAAGCCCAAAGGGAGAAGACAGCCTGGAACACATAGGCACAGATGAGAGGTTAACACAATGCGTTGGAAATGTGTTGACAGCATACTTTTGGTTTAAAACAGAGATCAGTGACAGGTTTCTGTGAACTCAGCAATAAATCTCTGGTGGTCATAAAATGCGGGCAATATCTTGAGTGTCTGAGCAGTTACTAGCTTCTCAAGAGGACTTTGGTTGCTTACTTACTCCTTGGAGCAGATTCCTTATTGAGAAGCTAACCGGTTGTCAGCTAGTCAAGAAATACCCTGCATTGTATGGAACCTGAAGGTTCATTACCACATTCACTCACAAGTACCCGCCACTTGTCCCTATCCTGAGCCAGATCAATGCAGTCCATGCCTCCACATCCCACTTCGTGAGGATCTATCGTAATATTGTCCTCCCATCTGCACCTGGGTCCTCCAAGTGGTCTCTTTACCTCAGGTGTCCCCACCAAAACCTTGTATACACCTCTCCTCTCCCCCATATGTGCTACATGCCCCCCCCCCCCCACCCCCTCTCGCTCCGGCAGGGGTTATGTAGAAGGGTTAATTAGGTAAAAAGCAAGACAACAGGTCCAATTT
>Ga0123352_10004979_pt1 | contig 19808 bp, 7 predicted proteins | sample TergutLab28metaG_FD_89700 | JGI IMG/M metagenome (GOLD analysis project Ga0123352, IMG submission 89700) | Labiotermes labralis P1 segment gut microbial communities from Petit-Saut dam, French Guiana - Lab288 P1 | ecosystem: Host-associated > Arthropoda: Insects > Digestive system > Gut ... | reverse complement strand
TCCTCCTCCTCTTCTTCCTCCTCGTCTTCCTCCTCCTCCTCGTCTTCCTCCTCCTCCTCTTCCTCCTCCTTCTCTTCCTCCTCCTCCTCTTCCTCCTCCTCCTCCTCTTCCTCCTCCTCCTCCTCCTCCTCCTCCTACTACTACTGCTACCTCTAATTTCGTAGTATTATTTGTAATAAAAATTTCGGAGAGGTGGATGAAGTAGCTTAGCAACATCCGGCTTTCGTGATCAGAATAAGTCCAATTCTTGCCTCACCAGTGGGGATACCAAATTCCCGTCTAAGTGTATGTATCTTGGTTTTAGCAGCTAATATATTCATCTACCTATCGTTTTTAATCGTCTTCCACTCACATTCAAAACATATATCCACGTCTGAAAGAAGATCTAAAAGCAGGTACATTAAAATACTTTAGGAAGACAAGCTAGTGATGTGTATTTAAGCACCAAATGTACACGTATTGTTGTTCTGTCTCGTGATATGTGGCATTATCAAAAAATTCCTCTTCAACACGTTTTGTATTTCCTTTAAAATATGACACTGTAATCGTGACCATATCTAAATGTCGGAGCGCCTGAAAGTTTGTGAAATAATGCCAACTGCTTAAACCTTCTAATTGATAAGGGAAACGGTAATTTATTGCAGGCAGTATTGTGATTAAAAATTACTTTCATTTTAACCCAAGTGTTGGAACAGTGTATTAGGTAAGTTTTTATCCTCGCGTGTTCTATGAAGCACAGTGAACTAGGATTTGGTATTACTCGAATGTCTCTTTGGATCTTGAACACAGTACGCATAATTTATATAGTTTATTTTGGACAGGTTCTGTATGGAGACATTTATATTCTTACAAGGAGACATGTACACACAGTGTTTCAATTTAAGCGAACTAAATTGTAAAATTAAGCATGAGTAATTGTGGTTGCTTAAAGTACTGACACTGGAGCATACTTGGAAACGAGCGACAGAGCATTTTAAAACAGCATGCTCTCCTTCTCATACGAATTTGGAGCCAAGCCACGAGTTGAAGCTGAACTTAATAGGAAGATCTGACGAAGCTCAAAGTCTTAAGCGTAACACACGGACTAACCAGGGGCGCAGATTGTTGGGGAAGCCTCACAAACAGGGGGAATTGAGTATACATTAATGAAACTCTCTATTCTGCTTCTAGGATGAGCCAAGAGAAATTGCCTTTGTATTCTGGTAACCGAATACCCTACGACATAACTTCATCCACCCAGAGCAGACGAGATATAAGATAGGTATGTGGGCGTCTGAAAACAATACTGCCACTGTAATATTCTCTTTCTACAACACTGTGGAAGTTGTTTACATATATCCTTTCCGGATCTAAATGGACAACTGGAATGAAAGTATTTCCAGGTGCAAGGAAAAATAATATAAAGAGTTGTACATGTTGCTTAGGCAATTCCAGTCATATTGTGGGTCTTACAGGATTTTATATAGAGTTCTAAATTTTTATTTTCCTCCTCAAGAAAATAAAGGTGAAATTATTTTTTATTTATTTATTTTTTACTCTTCTATCACATGTGTTGTGTCTTGCGTCATCTAATTGTAGCAGCTATCTCAGTGTTATTTGTGTTTCCGTAGGTCTACACAACAGTCTTGTATACAGTTTCGAGAGTAACTTGATAAAATATATACATTTTACTGCAAAATGTACAACTGTAGGGAAGAGCTGAATTATCAAGGGCGTAAATGTTTATTAAAATTCTCCACGTCCCTTAAATCCGAGGCCTATGTACGTCTGATGTTCCTCACTCTATTCCTTTTATTAGAGTTCAGCTCGCTTTTCACAATTAGATTTTGACACCAGAAAGTTTTGTGTTTTTTTTAAATTTAATATACCTCATACGTCACCACGGCATCGTTGGTGAAATGATTACATTAATTGCTTGTAGAAACAGATTTGGTGAAAAGTTTGGATTAGGCACAAAGAAGAGTGTTAAATTATGGATAAGGAATTTGTAAAATTAGCATTGTATTGGGGGGAGTGGATGGTTCTCTCCTTTAGCCTGACTCTAGCCTTGATGGATACGGGCGAGAAGAAATTACGAGAATGCTTTAGATACCATTAAGTTTAACAGTTTCTACTCTAGAATCTGAAAGAAAAATTTAAAAGAGTTATAATTTTTTCTTCTGTTTTGTAATAAAGTAGAACTTGGTTTCTTCCGTTAATGGACGAGAAATTTATAAAGGGTTTAGATCTGGAAATCCCAGCGACAGAACCTGATGGAAGCGTTAGGCGTGTTTTTGAGAATAATATTAAAATTGATTCTAAAGAAATAGAATAGGCGGGCGTGGACTGCGTTGACTTGGTTTACGATGGCAGCGGGCGGTGGGCTTATGTGAACACGGTAACAAAATTTCAATTCCCATAAAATGGGCGAAATTTTTGACGAAATGAAATATTATTAGCTTCTCAAAAGGAATCTGCTACGTAAGTTAGTTTGTTAGTTAGTAGTTTATCTTAGCAGTCGCCTAAACGGACAGCGAAAACCGCGAAATATGTCAAGTAGTGTTAACCGTCTTTGGCCTCAGAATCGAACTCAAAATCTGTAGAATACCAAAGACGTTCCTTGCAAACATATAAAATCATATTTTGAAGCTTATACTGTGAAAAATTTCTACATTCATTTTGAGCGACGTCATCGATTTGTGTAAAGATAAATTGTATGACGTATTTCATGACTAATGAATGTCACATAATCCGAGCAAACCACATAGCGGAACTGAGGGAAATATTTTGAGAACCTTTAATATGTGACTAATTTTAACTTTTGCAAATGACATTTCAATTAAAGAATGACATAATATCTGAATAGCCACCAAGGTACTTTCTCTTCAGTGTACGCATTTTGTGGTCGTTTTTACATTTTTAGAATAAGCTAGATGGTTTGGATTTAAAACTTGAAGGTATTTAAGTCCTAAACATCTAAGTAATCCATTTGAGCTTTAATTACACAAAATTAGAGTTACGGCTTAAGCTTCGGCGTAATTCGTTTGTGATTATTAAGTAGAAAGAGGGCTATTATGTGTTTTGTGGAATGGGTTTAGAACACTGAACTCAAGATGTGATCAAATAAATTTGCTGTTTGAGCATATATGAATTGTTAGAACGCATTAAATAATAATTCCATGTCATGTCTAATTTCTGTTTTGTGTTTTATTTTCCTTCGCATTTTCTCTTCGCGATTCATTCCTCGTTCCTACGCTGTGTTTTCTGTTCAGCAGTATTTCCCCATTCCAACATTAGATCTTCGAAGATTCGCCTCTTCAAATTGGCGTCCCCTATTGTTCTGTATTTCGTCCTCCTTCTTTGCTCCATTACCAAACTGTGCTTTTTCCCCTTTACTCCCGTCCTTTCAATGCCTTTATTTTCCCTTATTCGACCTTCCTTTCTCTATACACAAGCTTATTCTATCAGTACCTACTGCAGGCGTCTATACTTTGATCAGTAAACTTCAGCAAAATTGCTGGATCAACACAGACCAATTAGGGAACGTTCCGAAAGAACAAACAGTGTATAGACACGTAATCAATAAAACTAGAACAGTAAGAGCCACGGAATACAGAACGCTTGCATTAAAATGAAAATCTGAATAAAATTGTTTATCAGGATGAAGAAGATTTTAAATAAAGGTATCGGATAAGTCTTTCAGTGACGTGACGGCAAATGTGCACAAAAAGAAGGAAAATGGCCATATCGTCCTTACGTGTGTATTATAGCTTTATAGGTTATAAGACATCAATCCTCATCGCATTTTAAATTTATTCTTAGCATATTGGTAAAATACGGACAAGAGCGCCTGCAGTTTTACTCTGTTCTAAATTATGCATTAACAAGTTCTGGTTTTCAAGTTTTCTTTTGGCATCTTGCCCATGTACAACAGTTCTGGCAATTAACAACTCAGTATGTTCCATATGCGCGACGTAACGGAATATTTAAACTTACGTAATAAAACCAACAAACGCACACGTACAAAATACGTTTCACATACGTATGTGCATTTGTTGGTTTTATTACATAAGTTTAAGTTACCAACTTGTCTTCACCATATTCAGCACTAGAGGCCTACGTGATTTGGAATATTTTTCATTTGAATTGTGTCACGTTGATGTCAAGAGAGTGATTCGATATGAATCAATAATATAATCGTTATTATTATTATTATTATTATTATTGTCTCCAGTATGATGTTACTATAATTCTGTGTTTTCTCGCCAAGAAGATGGTCCCGACTTTGCTGAAGATATCATAAATATAATTTATTTCAAACTTTCGCCGTTATACTGAATGTTGTATTCTTTCTTTTGGGTGATTCTCAGGCGTCTGAAGTTTATGTGCCGATTTTTCGGGACACACTGTACATTCCATCTTCATAGGTGAAGATGAAACTGGCATAGTTTTTCGAGACGTCGGCACATGAATTCCAGACGTCGGGATATCACCCCAAAAAGAGAACACAATGACATATATATATATATACAATAAAAATACAAGTAGCCATTTCTACACCCACTATTAATTACATGTGTTAAAATAAAAAGCAGTTCGAAATATGTTTAAAGTAAAGTTAAAGTTGTCCCTGTTCACATCATGAAGGCTAAAAGGGGAGTAGACGTGTAGCTCCAGTCATTCTTTCCCTCGACTCTAGATGTACATCACTCCACGGCGGCTTCATGTCCGTTACAGGAACTCGGTAAACACTGCATATATATAGAACATGCAGACGTTTTTATTTTTCGAACTGTAGGTGTTTTGGTGCCTCGAAAGTCATAGATACGTCTTCACTGTGTGTTACATTAAGTGCCTTTACGTAGTGCAATTATCGGTCTATTCCAGTTGGCCGATATCATGAAACACTGCAAATACCAACAGCTGTTAATTTGCGAATATGGGTATGCCTATGAACTACCAATAATGCACCTGGGACTGTGTATGTGTGTGTGTGTGTGTGTGTGTGTGTGTGTGCGTGTGTGTGTGCGCGTGCATGTGTTTGTATGTGCGACAGACACACAAGTAATCCGAATGGTTAAGGATGGTTTGAATGTGAAATTTGGTGGGCAGTTAAACGTTATAATGATGCAAATGTAATGCACTTCCAAAAGGTCTCTTTACTTAAAGTTCAGTATTATGCAACTTGGATTCGGTGTGTAGGTAGGGTTTAGGCGTATAAACAGTATTTTTTATTGAGAATGGCAATTAGCGGTTACTGTGTTTAGTCTTTTTCCCCCGTGTGGATATGTGTAAAATGTGTCACTTATTAAAGTTACGACCATTGCACATACCAGTATTGATAAAACTAAATTGAAATTGTAAAAATATAACAGATTGTTTTCATATTCAGAAGTGTCGTGTATGGACACAGACGCTGCTGTGCATAAATGCCAATGACATAACACTGAATTTTCTCATAAGGCATCAACCGATTTCTCTTTATAAGGGAGATGTGGTGTGCTTTCTAACAGGAAGTGAATTTCTATATGTAATTATGTTCAAATCGTCTGAAAAATTGAGAAAATAATGACTTTCTCTTGAAGGTAATTTATTCGATACCTCTGGTGATTAAAGCAGCACTTAGTCTTTTCGTTAATGATAGAAATAATATGGGATCACTCCATCCAAACTGTTGGAAAACTAAATAGACGAATTGAAGGGGGAAGAATTGTGAGAAGTCCGTGGGTCTTTTATAGTCAACTAACTATAATTTGATGAGGCATAAGGAAAATAATGAGAGCTTGGGATTCAAAAGCGATCGACTATAGAATTATGTTATGTGGAAACTGGGTTAACGGTAAAGAGAGGATTCTGGAATTTGTATCACTTGGGAAAGATTTCGCAGTATTTTTAATATGCTTTTTTTTCTGTGGCGCTGCGGCCCAACGCGGGCCAGGTCCTCCTTATTCTTGAGATTCCTAGATCACACACAACGACGCATCACAGTCGGTATGACTCCTCTGGACGAGTGATCAGCTCGTCGCAGAGACCTCTACCTGACAAAATACAACACTCACAACAGACAAACATCCACGCTCCCGGTGGGATTCGAACCTACGATCTCAGCAGGCAAGCGGCCGCAGAACTACGCCTTAGACCGCGCGGCCACTGGGACCGGCTTTTAATATACTTAGAAACACAATTTGACATGTGGAAGTCATCCCAGCCAATTAGTTTTCAGATATCACAGTATCTACCCATGAATTAGGAGAAACTAAGGCTGTACAACAGGAGAATATTACACCCTTCTTTCTACACTGCTTACACTTTTATATCAATGTGATATTTATGTAAACTGGCTATTGAATGCTAGAATTTTAATTTTTATATTTATCTTAATTACGAACGTAAAATATAAAATGGAAGCAACCCTCTTTATTTTTTGCCAGCAAAAGTTACTTACATTGAAATGCAGATATGTATGAAGTCCTCTGACGATATTTCACCCGCAGGTCTGTCTGTTCGAAATAAAATATTTTGATAAATCCCTGTTAATTAAAATGCCCTAAAGTATATGTGTTAGTTACTGATATGAATATATTAGGAAAGTCGTTTAAAGAGCTGCCTTAGGGACTTCAGAATATTGATCTCAACATATATTCAGCATGAAGTATTTTTTAGAATATTTTACGTTATTTAAAAAGAAGGGTTATTTTGAGCATCGCATCAGTTCTTCTTTAAGTGTTTCTGCAGTCTATATTGTGTATTTGTTATAGGCAGGCAGTATATACGTTTTATTATACCAAATATTAGCCTCAGGCTGTTGAGGTTGTACAGGATGTTTCTGGATTTTTGTATCTCACGCAAATAAAAAAAAAGATATAGAATTTTTAATTTGACATTCCTCTCTAAGAAAGAGGTACAAAAATTTCTGACCAAGTGGAGGCTGGTCTCTGCTTTGAAAGTCTCCGTCAAAAAAACTTGTGCCTTCTGAATTGTGAATTAGGAAGATGGTGTACAACTTTGTTTAATATGAAACTATGTCTTCTACAAGGCCTCATGTTTCCAGTATGATGGTGCATTTATTACAAAATGGAGATAATTCGGAGGATTGTGGCTTGATGTTTCACTCTGTTTAGAATTTTAGGAAAAAATTACTTCCTTTCCTTTATTTAAAAAAGGAAGCTTCCTTTCAGAGGGAAAGGAGGGGTTTGCTATGTTACAGAATTTGTTTGAATAATTCACTCGAATAGAAATGTCATAAGATCTTCCTTTGTAAATAAACCGTATCCACGTGCCCGTAAATTCATTTTAGGCTGATAGTGTAACAGACTTCAAGAGACGTTGAACAGCATGTTTGTGTATCGCGGTATTCAGCTTTTGTGAGGTAATTGGATGTGATAACCTCATGAATATTCATAAGGAAAATTGAAGGGGTGAATCCACTGTAGAAGGGATTACCCGAATATGACGTAGTGTTTTGGGGTAAAAAAACTTTGTTTTACCAAAATATTTTATCAAAATCTGAGAGTCAAACTTTTGGAGATTATATTCATTTCTAGAAATTACTTTAAAATAAAGATTTCTAACGGGATGTTACGTGAGTTTAAGTAAATTCATATGCCTTTTATCAAGGAATTATTTTGTGTTCTTACCACTGCGCGTAGACAGGTGGATAATATTAAAGTTAAATCCCGCATGAATATTTTATGAGAATGTTGACTGGATTTACCTGGTTTATGGTAGAAATCACATCTTGAACAGCCGGTGATATATATATTTGAGTTTCACAAAAGGAGGGGAATTCTTGAACAGCTGAGCAACTAGTAATTTATCAAGTAGGATTCTACTCCACGCTGACAGTTCGTGCAACTTTGTGTTAGAAGTTGTGTTTGGGGATCTGTAACTTAAATATTTATGGTGCAGTTAAAAGTAAGAGAGATATTAGGTGTCTGGAAGACAAATGAGAGAGGTTTTAGAATGTTTAGCAGATCTGGGTGAATCCCTGTCGAGTAACTGAGCAGACTGAATGTTGGGAACAAACAGAGGTCAACCCAAGTGATGTCCAACAAAGTTTGTTACGATCGACGATAGGCACAGAGCAGACAAAGTAGCAAATCTAATTAGTCTACCAACACCACCGACAGAAATGGAGGCTTGGGGAAATTTTCCAGTGACGTGACCACTTTCAGAGATCTGGATTTGTTGATGAGTATTTGGACACTTTTCCTACTTTGCTTTTAATGTCTATGTTTATACTAATAATAAATAAAATTGAGATAGATTATTCTACGCTAATTATGGGACAATGAAAATTTATTTACCTGCTTGTGATGAAGCCGTACGTTGTAAATCATTTTATTTGATTACGGATTTGGCATGCAGAATCGGTTTTATTTTGACTATTTCCAAAACATTTCATTACGCAAAATGTTTATGTTTAAAAGTCCTTAAATAAAACAAAATCTCTCATCGACTGAAAATTAAAATATTTTTTTTCGTTATTGAATATTTAATCTGACTGGAACATGCCTTACAAACAAATAATTAAACGTCTAAAATGTCTTATGAAACCGACAAACAACTAAAGTTGCCAATCAAAATAGATAATAATGTCATCAAGCTTCGAACACACTCCATCACGACACAACAGTTTCGAGCGAAGTGGTAGTCATTTTAATTTGTGCAGTGCATTAGGCAGAAGAAGTAGAAATTTGTTTGTGAGAGCGGTCAGTTTTATAATCGATGGTTTGTCGTGAGAATACTCAAGCCAGAAGGTAAATCATTTGGTTTGGTTTTTGGTCATATTTCAATATCGACACTCACATAATGGTGGAAGGAGGATCAAAATATCCATTGTACTTTATGCAGAGTGACTTCCTGCTGTATGTGTTCATGTCAGGGTGTTTACTGATGTATGTGAAGATAAATGGCATGAACTAAGGCTGCAAAATTGTGGATTGTATGAGGGAAACAAGACGGACGGAACTACACGAAGATCACCCTGCAGTGAATTTCCAAACTTATGTATCTATAATTCAGAACGTCTTAAGTCTTTTCGCCATTCTTAACCATTTTGAGGCACAAATACATCAATGTATATAGCCTCAGTAATAGCACATAAATTCGTTTCCAGACGAGTCTAACGTTTGCATATTTTAAGAAACGTGACGTATGTTTTACACTTTATTTGTCATGTCAATCTGAAATTACACAACGTGTGGGAGGCTGGAATTCTCTCCATTTTCAAGTGTAAATGGGAAAAGGAAAACGTACTCTGGTGATACCTTTAGCAACAGAAAACATTTTTGACTTTTTAAAGTACACCGTGACGACTCGCTTTGAACTTGGAGACCGAAAAAGCCAAGACTGCGAAAGGTCAAGTTTTTGTGGTCTGGGTCTCTTTTCACTGCGCAAAATATCAGTCAGGTTGTAACTTAAAAAGTTATTTTGTATTGAGCATGGACATTCTGAAACTCTGTATATTGATTATTTGTTCACTTAACGTTGCTTTACCAGTTACTGCATTGTATAACATGATATGTGAGATATGTTAAAATGTTAGGTTGGAGGTAGTCTGGGAAACCAGCCACATTCTACCTCAAGTTAGAAATATCTTGGCATATGACGAGATGCCTAGAAGGAAACACTCAATTCATGATCTACAGAATATACAGTAGTAGAACAGATTAATGATAATAAGTCATCATCATCATCATCATATATCTTTCATGGAGTTGGGCCACTTTTTGACCCGTTCCAGTCTCACGTAACCAGAAGTCTCTTCAAAGGTCTACCATGATTCCGTCTGCCAGTTGGAGAGTATTATTTAATTACCCTGGGTAATCTATTTCGAGGCATTCTATTTACGTGTCATATCCAGCTTCTCTTGTAGTCCAGTAATTTGTCCAGAATTGGTGTTATTTTTAACTCCTTTGCAATTTGCGCATTTGTTTTGTAATCTGTCCAAGTGTGTCCTGCTGTTCTTCTCGTGTATTTCATCTCTGCTGCTGTTATTCTTCTGGCGTCACTTGCATTAATAGTCCAAGTTTCGCTGCCATATAACAATATGTTCGGTGGGAAAATGTCACTTTTACTTCTATTAAATTCCATTTCTTGTACCATACACGCTGAGACATCTACTTTAAGTAACTAGCTGTTATGGTCTGCTCAACGAATTTTAACGTTCTCCATCATAGGAAAGGGACAAACCCTTCTTCGTGTTAACTCATCTTCAGTAATTGCTTCTGAAAATTCATGTATGCTGCGAGTAATAAATAAGCCAAAAGAACCTCGTCTGACTGGCCTGTATGTAATATGTCCAGGAAATATTCAAGAAGTTTAATAAACGTAGTCCATGTTATTACGAGCGTATAGTCTATGGCCCTGTGTTTGTTCAGGTGTTCTGATTATATCGTCGTACACAGGAGATTTATAGAAGTAGTTCTCAAAATATCAAAAGATATGATGAAATGAATTATGTATATCAAGTGCAAATTTATTCATGTAATTTATGGAATAGAGAGAGATGATTTAAAGTTACACGCATCCTTACCCGGGACAACGAAAGGGAATATTACCTTAGCGCCCCGGCTGCGGTACCTTAGTATTCACATTAGATGGTGGTTGAGATCAAGAGTCGGGATGATAGTAGAGTCTTGATACACTAATTAGTACGTTAATATGCTAAGATACAGCTGAGAAGTTTCCAGTTTCCCTCTCAAGAGTTAAAACCGGATAACTATCATGCACTGTCTATGTGACATATATAACACATATGCGCCAAACAGTGTGGGACATCTAGCACGATGCCCTTAAAATAGCACAGATAGTAACATAAAACTCTAAATTTTGAAGTACAAGTGCCAGTTTGTCATGTTATGTTCTGAGTTACGGCACACTTTTCTTTTACGTGAGTACCACCACTCTGAGGAAACAAGATGCCTCTAACGTATAAACCAAGACATGAAGAAGGAGATGTATGTTGCTTATAAACTTCAGTACTCTCATACGGGAATATAACAAGCTGTAATAACCAAGAACATCACAACACGAATCACCACCGTCGTGGAGACCTCCTAACAATAATAAAACAATGGCAAGAAAGGTGGTCTGGATTAGTGGAACGAACAACCGACCGTACGAACGAAAAAAGGAACAAACAGACGGAAGAACAAAAAAAGGACAAACAAATAGAAAACATACAAACAAACAAAATATGTAGCTAAAATCGAACTAACTTCATGGAGCAGATTTTTTCCAGAGAAGCTCACAGGTCTTCAGCTAGTCAAGTATTCCCCGCTTTTTATGAGACCAGAGAACTTATTACAGCGTTCACAACAGCCCGCTATCTGTTCCTATCCTGAGCCTCAAAATCCCTTCCATACCTCCCCATCATATTTCTGGAAGATCAATATTAATATTATTTTCCACTTATGCATAGGTTTTGAAACTGGTTTCTTTCTGTCAGGTTTCCCCACCAAAATCCTGTATGCATGTCTCCTGTCCCCCATACATGCTACGTGCCCCGCCCAGCTAATTATTCTTGATTAATAACCGGAATAATATTTGATGAGTAGTACAGATCATAAACTCCTCGGTATGTAGTCTTCTCCATTCCCTTGTTACGTCGTCCCACTTGGGTCCAAATATTCTTCTCAGCGCTCTATTCTCGAACACCCTCAGCCTGTGTTCTTCCCAAAGTGTAAGAAACCAAGCTACATAACCATACAAAATGACAAACAAAATTACCCTTCTGCATACATTGATCTTCACATTTTTGGATAACAAACTGGATGACGAAATACTCAGCACGAATGACAGCAAGCAACTGCTCTTAATTTCCAAATGAACGAAGTTTTGGTTTGTTATGATTGCTCGTAAATATCGAAACTCTTCCACACTTAAAAAGGATTTATTACCCGTCTTTCTGTTAGGATTTCCACCTGCATGCTCGTATATAGACGTCACCATATACTTAGATTTTCAGGATTTACTTTTAGACGAATCTACTTAATAGCGACTACTAAAGTTGCTGTTTTTTTCTTTAGTCCTCCTGACATTAAGAGTAGCTGCGAATATATTGGATAAGCTGTCACGGACAGACAACAAAGGGTGGTTTTTCAGGTTGGGTTTGGGAGAGTTGCTAAAAACACCTCACCTTAAAAATGTACCTTGTTACAAAACATTTCAGAAGGTCTCTTGGAAACCTCATAGTTTATATAAGTCAATAACGCCACTTATCCTCAGACACTGACAAAAGTTATGTAAAACGAGGAGAAGATAATAAGCTTCAGTGCCGCCAGTATCCATATCGATTAGAAAGAAAATAGCTGGTATTGTTTTATTGACTTTGGATTTTGAAATTCTTTACTTAAACTTTCTCAAAGGAAAAGAGTGCGTGAAACAGGACAAAATTTGCTGTTTGCCATTGTATTACACTCATCACACTGCGAAATAATGCTGCATAATTATTTATAAGAATAAGTGACACTATACGACGGAGAATAAATGTAAACATAATGAAATAAGAAAAACTAAGTTACTGATGATAGATAGAAATCACTGAATAGGAGAATGATTGTAACTTTTACAGGTGGATAAAGCATTGTGTTAACGATTACATTAAGCCAATTACTATGACGAAAATGATGGTAAAAAACAAGATGATTTTAAGAAATATTACCGTGTTAGACCTCCATGATAACAGTGTGGTGAAGCAGGCTCCGAAATGAAAATTCTCTTCCTAATAACTGTCAACGTCATACCAATAATATCGAGATATCAGTCAGCTGTGAGTGCAAATAGGACTGTACCTTGGCTCAAATAATTAGACTTCGGGATGTGGCGGTGAAGGTTCGGGGTCGACAGAACGGCTGACCTTTTGGAACCTGTGATGAAATAAGAGACGTCGAAACGTTTGTCATGTTCGTCAGAGTCATTCATTATTCACTTGTTAAGTGTCACTTCCACCAGTGGTCCATATTCACACTTCATTCACCTGCCACTGACACTGTATTATATTATGAATTTCTACCGTCGTTAAATGAATCGAATTTATATTTAAGGGAATATAACCTACATTGAATAAAGATCTCCATTTCGTAACCAGAATATTTCCTACTCTCGTCTCAAGTTCTTTCGGAATTCAAAACTTTGGGATTCATCTTCGTGCTCAATTGTCGGGTTGTTACTGGCGATGCGATGATATCATAAGATTACGAACTGGAAATTATATTAATGGAAAACGCTGTGGCTAATTTATATTTCCGCCCAGCATTTTATTTTATGATGTGTAGAGTAATATGAAAACCCGAGTGTGGATAATTTTTTCCCGGTTCCAGTGTTCGCTATTGGGACTTCCTACGAAGATAGAGTGTTTAGGAGTCAAAGGGTATTCTCTATTTCCATTTTCCGAACAGTTGAAGTGACTTCACTAGTTATAGATGTTCGAACAGCATACGCTATTGTGTAACCTTGCTCTGAACTGGAAAAGATGTAGGATGATGTAGCATTATTATGTTACGGCTAAGTTTAACAATGTCCCTATAGAAGGGCTAAAGAAACTTAAGTACGCATACAGAGGTTTTCATGCAAAAATCTATCCAAATGTTTTATGAAAAATTGTAATTTGTGTAGATGCAACTAAACCGAAGGCATATCTGTAATTCTAGGTATAAGTGGTTGGGAATACGTGACAAATTTTGTAATTTTAGGCAGGTAGGTTGGAAGAGTGAAATAATTTATTGGATTTTGGAAGGACATAGACGATTTTATGTAGAAATAAAAGAATGGGCGCGTTTTCTTAGGAAGATTACTAGAACAATGTTCAAGAAAGACACTTTAAAGCTTATAAGTTACAGAGAAGATTAGGAAGGATGCAATTTAATATGATAAAACACATGACAGCATATTTAGTGTATAAGGCTTGAATGGATATTTTAATAGCGAAAATAAGGTAGTTTACTGGGGCAAAGAATGTAGATCTGTGTAAAAGAAATTTGGTTTGTAGAACTGGACAAACAGGCTGCGAAATGCAAAAATTCCTGTTTCAAGAAGACATAACCTTCTGTAAATGTCTACTCATCGAATAAATGATGCGAATAATACTAAGTTAAGCTGCTGCTAAAATACCCTGTTTTGGTTTATTACTATACAGACACGTAAAAATATTTGATTGACTCTCCAGTAAAACCTTCTTACACAGTGATACACCTTCTGAGAGTGTGCTGCATCGATGGAAGAGTTCAGCGTGTCAGTGCAGTCACTCGTCTTTGTAAATTATGGCCCTCCTTTTCAATCCATTTCAATATATTTTAAATGTATTGCCTGATATTTGTGGCCTAACAAACCAGCTCGAGCCTTGACCGCCTACCTCACTGTTGAGATTACCAGATAACACACACTCGACAGGTCTCCTCTGAACGAGTGATCAGCTCGTCGCGGAAGTCGCTACCTACACAACACCTGACTAGCATAATGGAAGAACATCCATGCCCTAAGCGGGTTTCATACCTTCGATCCCCTCAATAAAGAGGCAGCAGACCTACTCCTTGGTCCGCACGGCCTCTGGAATCGGCCTTTGTTTGGTATCGTTTATTGCTTTCGTGTTTTATATTTAGATCTACAGTGTAAAATTTTCTTTGCAGAAATATCGCCCCTTTTACCCCGTGCTTTGCAGCTTACTCTTATTCAAAACAGACAGACTAGCAAGACAGACAGTGAGAGAAATAACAAGTAATTTTTGAGTGGAGGGCAGAATTGATAAAAAAAATTAAAAGTAACATAACCAGTTTCGATTTTGCATTAAGGTTTAAAAATCATTTCCTATTCCCGGTAGTGTTAAAAACGCCAATGAACCAATTTTCTTGAAATAAATTTGTGTTGTTATTTTGTCGTAATTAAAAAGGAGGCTGTAAAGTGAATAGTGAAAAAAATGCCAATTGGAGCTCTATTTAATTCAATGTCAATAATGAAATTGTTTGTTTCAGTAAGCCACGAATTTGAGGCGCACGTAAGCCTATATTGCACTGCATACTCAGAAACAAACATGAAACAGCTAGTTTTATGCTCGCGCTTCTGAATACCCAATAGACTAACATGGCTTATGTTTCAAACACATTTAATAGTACTACTCAAGCGCTGTTCACTCATTGTTGGTTGCTTTACTCGTAGTTTGTCCAGATAGTCGTAAAGAAAAATTAACTTGATGCACAACTTATAAATTAGTTTATTTCGTCAAACTACATGTTTCGGGCGTATCTAGACCCATCATCAGGAGGTATAACGGTATGTATACAACAATTGGTAATTATTATTCTTTTTAGATGACTGTCTGCTGTCCGTTGGACAACAGATAGTTGGTTTTTCTTTACACGATTATATCGAGATGCAGGGTCAACAAAACATTAAAAAAAATTGTCCAGGTAATTTTTGTAAACTGAAAGTTTTTTTCTGTCATTTGGTTTTAAAGTTCCAGTATGTGATAGGTGCTTTCGGAATAGTGCCGACTGGACTACTTTGTTGTCCCGAAACGTCTGTAACTTCTAATCCATGTCTAAGAAGGCTGCACTGCTTGACCCTTTAAAATGGGGTGGCTAGGATGTCCCGAAACGTCAGTAAGGAAGTAACATTCTACGATATGTAAAATCCAAAGAAGTCGTGGATATCTCTTACGCCGCAGCGAAAGCCTGAAATCTACCATTTTAATATTACCCTCCAAGGAAAGACTAGGTTTTCTAAGAAGTCTCTTTTCTTCAGTTTTTCTTATCAGACCTCCTCAGGTATTTTTGGCCGTCATAAGTGCCACATGCACCGTCCATCTAATGTTCCTAGGTATTGTGAAATCGGTAGTGTTTATCGACGGTCACAAATCATAAAGAATCTAATTATGAAATTTGCCTCGGAATTTTCGCTTTTCGTTTTCCCTCGTAAACACCTACATCTTCCTCAAAGGTATATTCTCCATCATCAGCCTTTGATGTTCCTACAATAGGACTAATTAAATTGAACACCCACACAATCCAACAGACAAAATTGTATTTTTCTGTGCTTAAGCTATGAAGCCCAAGTGTTTGTTATGTTGCTTCCAATGTCCTTTTACGAACAATATCCTCATCCAGATTAAACCAGTTCACATTCTCACACCCCCACTTCTTCGATATTGTCCTTCAGTGTATTACCAAAATGCTTTAGTCTCGTCAGTTTTCTGAATAGTTTCAAAAATGGTAAATACTGAGTAAGGGCTTCCCGCACCAATGGTGACGTAAGTACGTGGTTCCAATATGCATCATTTGCACCTGCAATTTGTACAACGTTATTTTGCAAATCGAGATGTAATAGCAGAAATGATTGTTATCGCTCTCAGGAAACTGGGCGCTACCACATGTTCAGGTGTCTTCATATGTGATTACTACGTTGAATTAAAATTTTTTCATGTTGTGTCTTATAAATCATACTAAAGTTTTATTATTATTTTCACTTAACACAAATTTAACTTGCGTTGTATCCGTGTAGCAGGCTAAAACTGTGCTTCAGCCTGCTAAACGGATACCACCCCAACCCAGCCACACCGAAATTCCAACACACATCGAAACAAGAATACACGACACATGTGGTGATACAATAGAAAAGTCGCAGGCTCCTGATGATGGATGTATTAATGTCCGAAACATGTTGAGCATAGAAGAAGTGAAATAAAACTTAATAACAGGTGATATCAAGTTGGTCTCTTATTCTTCAACTGTCACAACGATGCACGGTCCGATATACATAAGATTTTGTCGAAAGTGTGATGCAGAGCCATCTGTATGTTCGTAAGCAACACGACTCAGAATACCGTCCAGTGAGTACTAATGGGGTAAAAGTTTGGTGCAGAGTGAATGCGATACTGTCTGTCACTACTTAATTAATCTATTTAAATGAGGTTCAGAAAAAATTGATCGATAGTGATATCAAATATTAGTTGGCTTGATTTACCTTATATTTATAGGACTTACGCCATATGAGATGGAAGGTAATGGAGCTGGACACGTGACGTAGTAGTTCTCTCCCGGACTGCGATGCAGATATTGATGTTAAGTACGTTACGTGCTTTGAAGCTTATAGGCCGTATTTTATTTTTGTTTTTATAAGTCTACGTTCCGTTTTTGTATAGATCCTTCATGATTGATGAGACATTCCTGTAGCGCATGAAGGTAACTCAGTGCAGGCCTACTTAGTCTGCTGATTCTTTTATGGGCCCAGGACACTCCAAAACCCTCCCATTGCTAACTTTATTATTTTGCTCTTTGGATTTGAGTATTTACTAGAATTTTTATATTTATAGGCAAACATTAATAAATGCGATTTATAAACTCTACCGGTAACGCATCCTTTTGACCATCATCTTGTGGGCTATAACCACGTACGATTTTTCAGTGATGACCAAAACTGAGCAGAAATATCATGCTTTATTACTAGGGATAGAAATGTCTCTGTGTTTCATATTTGTAAGGAAAACCCTCGCAATTTCCAGCGGTTAGTTTCCTAAAACATTCCGCGTAACGTAATACCGAAACGTGGAAATTTACAACTTGATGAGAATTTGGAGTTTGAGGGGAAAAAAGTAGCAAAATAAAATACAAAGAAGAAAAAACATCTGTATTGGCATTCACTCTAATGATGTTGGTGTTCTTGGCTGAAAGTCGTGACAGTGTCCGAATGACGAAGTTCAGGAGGAGAAGTGGGCCTGAAGATTCCGTAAAAGAGGAGGTTCTATTCGAGTGTTTTGCCTCCTTCTCTTTGTCTTTTCAGACCTTTTTTTGGCGAAATGATATTCTTTATTTTACGCTTAATTTTCAGACCTGTCTCTTAAAGATTCCTTCTACATTTTAATGTAAGTAAACGTTATTGCTTCTACTTCTTATTATGCTTGATACTGTGCAGTTATTTAGAGCCAGTCATAAATTGACAGAAATATAACACAGTCCCGAAAATTGTTGTTTGCACATTTCACAGGCGGTGATATGTCTACAGAGAATGAGGTTAGAGTATATCGGTTTGTGTATTGACTTCAAACATATCAATTTGCGAGAATTTGATGCTAAAGATATGTAAAAGCTTTATACCTTACAGATTATAGTGGCTTGTCTGGTCGGAGTCTCCGCTTTTCACAGAACAAAAACATAAACAAGAACCTTTCTCTGGTCCCTACCCTGATTCAGATTAATCCAGCTCACCGTTACTAATTTATAACAAGACATGCGCCGTACGTACAGTGTAATATTGAAGGCGTAATTGCAACCAATGTTGCCGTGAAAAAGGATTGTTACAAATTGTGTGTGTGTAGCTTTAGATTACCGGCATATATGGGCATGCAAGACATTTTCGTCTGCAGTCTGTCCGGCTGTACTATATTTTTCTACATTATTCACAGACGGCAAGATTTTCGAAAAAACGTTGTTGAGTGTAAAATACGTGTTTCGATTTTATCTTCAAATTTTTCGGAAACATTTCTCATTCTAAGAAGAATTCAGCGAGATATTATCAAGAGTGTATGTGGTCTTTATGTCATAAACCTGTTATTCTTTTCCGATTTTAATGAAATTTGAATTTTCGCGACCGATTTTCGAAAAAACTTCAAATATCATATTTCATGAAAATCCGTCCAGTGTTGTTTCATACGGATAGACAGACGGAGGGACAGAAAAATTAACTGAGGTAAAAAAAATATTGACGGATGGATGTGACAAGTGGTTTTTCGCAATTGACTTTAAAATCGATTAACATTCTTACACTTCGTGTTATTTCTAGGTTAATATTATTTTAAAGGACAATCTTGGACTTTTCTACACGTAATGTTAAATTCATTTCAGTTTTACAGAATAAATGTTTATGAACATGAGCTTAACCAAACCGTTCCAAGTGTTACATAACCTGCCCAACTAGTATATTTTTAATAGTACTTTTATTAAAAGTCTATATCTTACGCGTCAAAATCGCAAAATAGTTAGATACGGATCTTCATGTAAATATTTCTGGATTTACGTCAATAATTTTATTTCCACCATTAAATTTTTCTGCGAGGTAAATGCCGTCCCTTTATAAAACAGTGTCCTGTCACAATCTACTGTTTTTTACAGTACGCAGAAACGCAATCTCTCACATTGTCGTTTCCTTTGTGACGTTTGATGTACAAGAGGATCTTGCGTGACAGTAACTGAAATTCTTATTGTTTTGTTTGTCCTCATCTTCTTCTGTCGCTTTCCAAACCGGCTACAAGGTTTTACACATTTTTGGCGTCCAGCACTCAGAAAGACATTCAAGTGTGTATCATACGGCGCCGGTCCACAAAGGATTTGCTGTAAATGGCAGTAATATAGCTTATGCCGAATTCAAACTGCGAAATGTATAAAAAAGTTTACAGTAGGCTAATAGTACGAAATAGGTTGCCATGCTGTATTAAGGCATTTTCGTTAGAAATCTCGAAAGTAATGTCGGATAAAACGAACACAAATGTGGAATTTCACAGAAAAATGTGATCTCTTTCCTTCACTAATACTAGTTTGCCTGGAAGTTGTTATGAGGGCCATTTTTCTTTTAACACTCGACAGGAAATGGAAAGAAGTGTTTCTGAGAAAGGGATAAAATGAAAATTGTCCCGTCCTTCCTTTCGTTTCTTTAACGATTCTACACCAACTCGGCTTATTATGTAGAAAGGAAAGTCAATTCTAATTTCTCATCCTCAAATTTGAATTGTGTATGGATGAATATATATATATATATATATATATATATATATATATATATATGCGCTGATGTAAGGAAATAAATTCTTGTGAAAAGTAATTGAATATATATATATATAT
>Ga0123352_10004977_pt1 | contig 19811 bp, 13 predicted proteins | sample TergutLab28metaG_FD_89700 | JGI IMG/M metagenome (GOLD analysis project Ga0123352, IMG submission 89700) | Labiotermes labralis P1 segment gut microbial communities from Petit-Saut dam, French Guiana - Lab288 P1 | ecosystem: Host-associated > Arthropoda: Insects > Digestive system > Gut ... | reverse complement strand
CACACACACCACACACACACACACACACACACACACACACGTCTTTGAGATTTACGCAGTACGATTAACAAGTACGTCACAGTGGAACTATCTAAAAAAGTACGAAGAAATGCGTGTTCTGGCTTTGTGCAATACAACAATCACTTTGACATCGAGTAAGATACTATACTAAAAATCGGGCACACGATTGTTAATTTCACTAAGAGTGATTTTGTAAAGTACGTGCGCTACACTGAAATCAACTGGAGAATATGTCTTTCACTTCTGTTACGGTCACATTTTAAATAATTACAAGTAGAAATTAATTTTAAGTATATTATCTGGAAATATATCCGGTTAAATAGTCGCTAGCACATTGAAACGATGGATTTTAGGAACCAAAATACAGGCCTACATACCTTAAAATGTCACATGTTCTGTTTATATTTCAAATATATGGTACTTGGCCGACACGCCCCTATTAGTCACATGCAACACCATAACTCCGACATGTTTCATTTCACACCAAACCATTATTACGGAGCCAAAAATGACGTAGGGAATGATGAATGTAGGATATACATGCGTATAGTCACACTGATATTGTGCAAGTGTAATGCAAGGTATCAAAATATCCACTGAACGTTCGTCAGGTTCAGTATTTTAAAATTTTAAAATTATGTATATGTAACCTCTAGCTAAAAGCATGCTTTCGTCCGTATTTACACAATATAACAAAACACTGTTTTACTGAAATGTCAAAGTTAAAATGATTACATACTGGAACACAAGCAAATGCGTACAATTAATTACATAGTGATTTAAATGTATACAGAGGAATCTGTGGGCAAACATCTACTGCTCTTAATTAATACTGCTGATTAATTCGCAGCAAAATGAAGACATTTGGCCAACCCTTTAGAACAAGTCGTTATATAGTAGGTGGAATTCAAATAAGCGAATTATAATGTAAAGTAAAGTGATCCCGTTACAGGCCCGGTGTGGCCCAGAAGGTGGGTAGAGGTATAGCTCTACTCTTTCATGACCGCGACACTAGAAGGGGGTGAGTGGTCAACAGCACGCCCCGGCCGCACTTTACCCCCGGGAAAGACCCGGTACCCATTTTACAGGAGGCTGGGTGGGCCCCAGGACCGGTCTGGACGGGCGGAAATTCTCGTCCCCACCGGGATTCGAACCCGGACCTTACAGCCCGTAGTCAGTCGCTATACCGACTGAGCAACCCGGCCCACGCCCATTATAATGTAAAAAGAAATAACATACCTATAAGAATATGCATAAGGAAGAAAGATTATAGTCAGATTGGGTAAACTGTGCAGTCAGATTGGGCACACTGCACAGTCGGAGTGGCCACACTGACAAGTAAAAGTGGGCACACTGTACAGTCAGAGTGGAGACACTGTACAGGGTAAAGACAATGTATAGTCAGAGTAGAATGTACAGTCAGAGTGGAGGCACTGTACAGTCAGAGTGGCACACAGTACAGTCAGAGTGGGGATACTGCACAGTCAGAGTGGGCACACTGACAAGTAAAAGTGGGCACACTGTACAGTCAGAGTGGAGACACTGTACAGGGTAAAGACAATGTATAGTCAGAGTAGAATGTACAGTCAGAGTGGAGGCAATGTACAGTCAGAGTGGCACACAGTACAGTCAGAGTGGGAACACTGTAAGATTGGAGACACTGTCCAGTCAGAGTGGAGACACTGTACAGTCAGAGTGGGCACACTGTACAGTCAGAATGGGGACACTGCACAGTCAGAGTGGGCACACTGTACAGTCAGAGTGGGCACACTGTACAGTCAGAATGGATACGCAACTATAAGCAAGGAATAAACCGGCAAACAACTGCAGATCAAATTATCTAGACACATTCATGCTGTACTTGAATGTGCATGATACAAAATAAAGGATTTGTCTTCCCGGTCATTTGCTCAACTCTTCGATATCCTGTACGTTTATACTACAACTGCACGTAGATTTTTTCCAAGCAATTCATTCTCCAAACTTTTTCAGATTGTTCATCTAGCCTACATATCTCTTTATCTCTACCTTCTTGTGCGAGTGTATGGGTTAAGACGAAAATACGTATATGTTACTACAGTTAAAATATAAAGTGTTTCTTATGTTGTCTCTCCCCATTTACAATATCTGAAAAGGGCACGGCGCAGGTCAATCTCGTAGAACATTCCCAACGTGAAATCACTTTTTTTTTGCACATTAATTGCTGGAAGCAAGTACAGCATGCCTCGAGTTAGCGTGACGTTTCGAGACATGATACGTAGACTTTATTACTATTTTATTCAGAATGTCGTGTCAAAGATAAATCAACAGTCTGTTTAAATACACGTAGGGAATTTCAAGCAGTAATAATAAAAGCTACTTCAAGATGACGACAAATTCGTCTTCACCATGCAATTTTTATTCTTGCAATGTTCCTTCAAAAATTGATTGCTCCTAATTATAAGGAAAGACCGTAACAATAACATGTACAAATTATCATAATCTGTAAATAAGTAAATAAGACACGTATTAAAAAATACTAATTTGTGAATAATACATACCAAGCAAGCACTCTCTTCTTCATCTATTTCCGCCGTAAAAACTAAGTAAATATTAAAATGTAAAACACTAAGTAAAATCTCGAGTGGTCTAGCAATGAGATAAATGAAAATAACTGAGTGGGAAGGAGGTAGATGACAAGGAAAACTAGGTCACTTATTATCTTACATTACTCTCTGCTCTTCCTGAACGAAGTTGACCTTCATTCTTCAGTAACAGGGAAAATTCCAGGTTAAGTGAAATAAGGGAGGCTTCCTTCCCCTAATAGTCGAATCCTTCAGTTAATATCTCCACATCACTTCTGGTTTCAAGCTCTACCCAGAAATCCTTTGCTTCCCAATGAACTTAATAGAGATGGGAGCCTCTTCCACGTCAGTAGCAAGAGTAGGTGATCGTAAAACGCCAAGACTTCCAGCCAAGACGATCAAACCCGGTGGCGTAAGCACACTTTCCCTTTAAACTTTGTAAAGGTAATGTTTTCATATTCCAGTTACACGCTTCATAACCAACAATGGCTAGCTTCACAAGAGACAACGGCTCTAGCTTTTGCAAGTATCCTTGGCCTTCGAGTTGCATGAATGACGCGGGTTAGCATTCTATCCCACAGATAAATTCAGCGTATTCGTGCGAAAGATAATTTCGCAGTGCCCTCCGTCACTTAAGTTCATACGACTAAATTCGTCTATTCTAGATAAACCTTATTTGCATTTTTTCACCTATTCCTTCGTCTTCCAAGCTGCCGCTTTTCAAATGATGTTCCTCTCTGTGTTCGTACGTGTTCACACCATCAACTTTTTCTTTATTTAATCACTGCAATAAAACTATTTGGTCTACAATTTCACTAAGCTTTTCTTTAAATATATCCACTCCTTTATATCCAGATAACATTTCAGAAATGACTTAAAACCTTTAAAGACGAATGACAGACCGCTTTATTTAAAGACCGAGTCCGTACCGCGCTGTAAACACTTTTCATCTCGGTTATACAAACCAATCAGTTTATGCTGTAAGTGGCACAAGTCGCTGCTTGTTCTGAGATAAATACAAAACACATAAGTACAGTGTGGGCAGAACGTACAGTTTTTTTTATATTTGCGTTTATTGATTTTTAACCCGTGCTTTACCATCTAGGTATACCACGGGGTATTTACAGAGATGTTTTTAGGGGGTTGTTACAGAGATGTTTACAGTTGATCCCATTTTACCATTTTTCCTTAGAGTACAGGTCAGTATTTGGACGGTACTTTAGGAGTCTTGCCGAATTTAATTTCCTTGGCATCTTCTTGAAGTACTTGGAAGATACGTCTGAGGAAGATTGTGATGCTGACTGTGTTTATATGGTACTGCAGAACCAGAGGTGGGGGGAGAAATTTGAGAACCGATGGGCGGTCTTTTGACCATAAGCTGCATTCCAGCATAAGGTGGTGGGCCGTTATGCTGGAATGCAGCTTATGGTCCAAAGACCGCCCAGTTGTTGAATGTTAAACCTGTTGGTGCATCACGTAACCGGTAGAGTTTAAAATGTTAACAGCGGAACCTGATTGTTTCCTTCACATATAAGGCAAGATACAATAGCAGGATTCTGTTCTTCTGCCATGTTACGCTGTGCAGCGAAGATGACAGATTTAGATCTTTCGAAAGAAGCGGTGTCTTCAGCTTCCAGGCTTCTCGAACCCCAGTCATAACCACGGAAGTGGAAGGGACTACGTTCATTTGAAACGTCGGAATATGTCAAATCCGCCACACAGTGTAAGGTTCCAGAAGATCAGAACCATTATCATCAACGCTGTGGAAGCCACAACACTGCAATAAACTCGTACGTCAGTTTTTAGGGGAAGTTAATTTTAAAACTGAAATGTCAACAGCTACCTCACTTAAAAGAACGCCATTTATATGAAGGATTTTGTCATTTTTACAATATCCGGACCTGTTCCGAAGACCACCCGACCACCTCCTATTCAACTGGTACCAGCAGATCTCTCTCGGGTGTAAAGGGTCCTGTGCACACAGCTGACGAATATCCTCCACCCAGCGTTGAGGTTCAGAATTAGTGACTCTTCACTCCCACTCTCCCACATGTATGAATGGCATGTACAGAGAAAACTTTACCTTGTATCCCTTTGTTATTCATAAGCTACAAATTCAAAGACATCACAGACTACGTCAGAATTTTCACAAGTTAGCGTTTTCACATTTTTAAATTCTTTAACCACATTCTGCAAATACTTCAGTATTCACGATGTTGTATTGCTGGTAACAAATTGTGTATATTTGCGAAACTAATTACAGTGTTTAAGGTAAATGTTTTTAAATACTTCTCACCTTGTTTATGCAGATAATGAATAAAAATTGTGTATTACTTTATTAACACAGACGTGTTTAAAAGATAAACTTACATCAACCGTGATATGAAGATACATAATGGCTTTGATTTCAAAGAAACGTTCTGGCTGAGGTGTTTAAATTGTAGGTTTAAGCCCCAAAATTTGTATCTAAACGACCAACAATATACAATAGAGTATCTGTTATCATTACCAACAAATTATACTCTGTCAAACTACAAATTAAGGCATAATTTGTCCTAAGTAAATTAGATAATGTTCGTAATTGACAGCAATTTTAGTGACTGGTCAAACAATAATTTAATTTTTAGTAAAATAATCCGATGATGTAGCAGCACCTGCGTCCATTTTAAGTCATTAAACTTTCCCATAATCCCTATCTATAATGTGAATTTAGTTTTTTTACATAAATGCGATTCCCGGCGCCAGAGAATTTAATAAAAACTTAATGAGTAGAAAACTTATTAACGTAGATCTCTAAATACGCAGAACTATATAACACTGTCGATCACAGAAGCCGCTCGCTTGGTGTAATTGTGGATTCGAATCCCGCCGAGGGCGTGGATGTTTGTCTCTTGTGTGTGTAGTGTATTGTCAGGTAGAGGTCTCTGCGTCGGTCTGATCACTCGTCCATATGAGTCCTATCGAGTGTGGTACGTCCAATGAGTATGATCGGAAAGCCCCGCAAGGGAAGGCCGTGACCCGAAATCGGGTCGAAGCGCCACAGGGAAATATATACATAATCTTGTAAAATAGTAAATATTACGAAAGGGAGGTTCAAGTTTCAAAACATACATTTACTAGGCCAGAGTGTTTAGTGTGTTTGGATCTGAATGTGTAAAACGTATTATTATTATTATTATTATTATTATTATTATTATTATTATTGCTGCCCTTGCGTATGGCCGCAAGGCAGGAAATTACTCAACCAAAAGTTTCTATTAATATTTTCAACTTCCCAAACAGATCAGCTGCTCATCGCAGTATAATTGCTGTTATTGTAGGGGAAAGAAGTAGGTTATGAGGCGTTTCAGTATTTTCATTTCTCCCTCCACCTAAATAACAGGAAGGCAGTGACATAGATAGAGCTCCTCTGCGGAATCTCGGCGAGGGAGGCCCAGCCAGTCAGGAAGGCCCCAGAACGTACAGAATATTGAAATTTGTTGAGATTATTTTGGGCTAGATTCCGTTCTTGTGATAGAAGGCAATATTCTGGACCACTGTTATGACGTATGGGAACACCTACGCCAACAATTACGTGCGGGGGGGGGGGAGTATTTTTCAAGTTGCGGTGTGCCCCCGTCTGGTGTTCTATGCCACTGCAGGAAAATATCTTGAAAGAGTAACGATAGCTCTAGCACACTTTGCTTTTATTTCAGTGATCTACATAATCTTACCATTGTGCACGGTATACGAGTACAATTAGTTCAGTTTAAAAAGGTCATCAAATAAAACAGTACAAAATTAATCCCCACATCAAAATATTTTACAGCGATAAGAGAAAGTAAACATGAATATAAATATTCAGTGCCGTCATATGCAAAAAACAGATAAGGCCCTTGGGTCTTAATGAGACTTAAACCTTTAAGAAGTACGAGGGAGTGCAGGGCTGATTAAATGGCTGGGGAGAAACACCAGTAACCGTTTGGTAAGGGTCTTAGCGGGACCCAGAACCGTCCTTGACACGGTGGAGATATAGCAGCAAGTTCCTAATCACCTGTCGGGTATGGAATATCAGCCTTAATTCCGCTTCCATGCCAACAAAATTATTCGAGTAAGTGGCATCAAGAAACCAAGTTCGAAGTTGACTCTACAAAAACAAATGAGAGAACTTCACGCTATTACTGAGACGAGCTGATCGGAAAGTAATTTTTGTTAACTCTATCCGGTCTGATGACTAATAAATACAGGCCTACCAGTTGAGTCTCCTTCGTTATTCACTCGTATGTACAGAATCAGTTCAGAACACAAGCACCATTTTGATCATGTCATGCATAACGTTTTGAAATTCGCTTCGTGGTGCCAGAACAACTCTGTCGGTTGTAACTTATCGACAAACATCAGTCAGAAATATTTCCAACCGAATGCAGATCTGCAACCCTAATATCTGTAAATTTTTTAAATATCAACAAACGAGGTTCGTGAATCTAAAAAAAATAACTTCAGTGATCTGCAGGCATTTGCCTATCTGCTGTCCGTCCATACTGCCGTCCGCGTGTCTGTAACGACTAGCATCGATGTTAGGAAATAAGCTAACTGATCGACTTGCTGTAGGCTTCCAGCAAACATAAATTTTGGGAAGTTTTATTGCTGACAACTGACACGCACTTGAGGGGAAAGTTTCGCAGTAGACGGAATTTCTTTACTTCCATGTGCGCCAAGAAAACGCTAGTAAAGACGAAGGAGAAACAGTGTAAGTAAATATTTTGTCTCATTCACACCTTGACCAGGCCACTCGTTCTTTATGCACTTTCTTTCCGTTAGTGTACTGCTCATACATGGATATTGTTCGCGTCCGAAAAATATGGCAGGGTTGTCAGCGAAATATCAGCACTGCCTCTGGCCATTTTGCGGCCCTTTAAAATTGTACTAATCTTTGAAAAGTTTGAAATTTTCAAGAAGAAAAATATAACAAGTATTAAAAAAAATAACGAGACAACTATTTGTAATATATTACACAATCAGAGTTAATATGACAGTGTACTCAAATGTCTATTGTCCAAGTAATGCACTCAAATAAATTAAAAGGTTAAATTGTTAAAAACCAGCTAAACTTATAAAACTCCATAAGTATTACACAAACGTACGTCGGCACAATCTATTTATTCTATAGTATGGCTACAGGTAAAGTAAGTGTAGGGGCCTGAAGATAACTAACATCTAGTCGAAACATGTAGCCATACTATCGAATAAATAGATTGTGCTGAAGTACGTTTGTGTAATACTTATTGATTTTCAAGCACATCGTGATGCCTTCATTCAGAATATTATAAAACTCCATTTACTCTAAGCTAAACGAAAAGATGGACACCCTGTACCACAAACGCAACAAAAAACTTGACAGTTTGATCAAAGAAACTCAAACCGTACACAACGATACCAAGAACACTAACACCCAACCAAGACTGATAAACCTGACCAATACCACCTTCACTAAGGAACAAATTAATAAGCTGGCACGTCGAACTAATTACGCACTGGAGAAAGACCCCAGACATTATGTCAATAAACTCATAATAGACACGGAAAATGCCATAAGACAAATGGATCCCAAAATACAGAACACTTTGGGAGCGAGTTTTGTAAGTTTAATTGGTTTTTAACGATTTAAAGTTTTTATGTATTTGAGTGCATTAGTTGGACAGCAAACATTTGATATCATTGATGCACGGTGTAACCATGAAGTGTATGGCAGTATACTGGCAGTTGCTGTTAATTTTACTCTTGAGTACTATTAACCTTTAGGACAGAGAGTTTAGCCCACACATCACTCGCGTTAACAGGGAAAGAAAGTCTCTTGAGTTTTACGCACAAAGCGCGTTGTTGTGTTTAGAATGATGTTAGAACAAACAGAAATTATTTACACAAACAACGTTTGTCGCTCGGTCTTGGTAATGGAGATTCTGTGTGTTTTCCGTGCCCTGGACCTGGAATTTCAAGTGATATTTGGACTTCTTCCTGCTTCACATAATTAAATTTTGAACAAGCCTATGAGAAATATTAACTTGTCTGCCTACGTACCAATTTTTAAAAAGGTAAAGGTAAAGCAGTCCCGTTACAGGCCTGGAGTGGCCCAGAGAGTTCCAGGAAGTTAAGGTTCCCATATTTCATGACAACGGCACAGGATGGCGGTAAGGTAGTCAGCCTTACGCACCGGCCGCCTTTACCCCCAAGAAATGCTCCTGGTACTCATTTCTGTTAGAGGATGAGTCGATAGTGCGATCGGAAGGATTTTATATCAATGAAAAATTCCAATGACACCAGCTGGGATCGAAGCTGTAGCACAGCACCTTAACCACTGCGCCACCGCGGTCTCCACATACCAATTTTTAAAGCTACCAAATGCACAACGCAGCATAGAATAGCCAAGAAACTAAAACACGCAATGAAGAAAAAAACTGTATTTCTTATATCTGTCCTCAACGTACTCGGAGCATCATTGTATTAATTGTTTCTTGTCGGAGTTCGTACTGCATGACAGTCCCCATTAAACCGAGCAGCAGTGTGTGTGTGTGTGTGTGTGTGTAATGGCTAGCATTATATAGGAAGGCCTTACACTCAGGCTTAGTAGCACTTCTCGCCGCAGTGGCAATGCTGTCACAACGTCTGCACGCACAATTGCCGTTAAAGTCGCTCGTAACTCTTTGGATGAGGGCAGGAGAATAAACCGCCTCAAGGCACGATCACGGAAATGGGGGCTAAAAACTGAGGAAGTGAAGCAGGGCCGTCGCCCGAGATGCAACAAAAGCTCTCGTGCCTCTGGCTGGGAAAGCCATTCTTTCAGTGCAGCAGCCAATGTGTCTTTTAAAACGGGAAGAAATTAATTTTAGGATACAGAAAGTTACTGCCAGAAAATGAAAAATACCTAAAGACTATACTTCAAGCAGTTGACACAAAAATGTTCCAAAAGCAGTATTAGCCTATTTGTCACATTAGGTGCTATTTACATGTTACTTATTGTAGTTAGAAATGAAATATTGTACAAATAATCATACTACTGGCAGACAATATTCATAATTAGTGTTACTTGTATATGTATTCGAATAAATATGAATTACCTCAAAAAATGTTTCAGAAAAAAAGTTATAATCTTAATTAAATCAGAATTTGATGACTGCATTAGTTGCTCTTACAATGACTCGTTCTGAAAATAAAATAGAAAAGATTCCCTTCGATTATCACTTGAAGTAGAATGTAAACTGAATCAATAAAACCAAAATTTTATTCTTTCAATTCATTTGGTGTAGAAATCATTCATTTCATTGCAACAGTCCGATTTTCTTTTAGTGAAAGCCAGAAAATTCTTTAACGCTGTTTGTAAAGCGTACTATATTGCTGGCATAATGCTCCTTTTTTTATGGTAAATTAACTTTAGTTGTTAACAAATTCTGTATGACGAATTATCGGGAACTTTGGCATTCTGTGTGAAGTGGCAGCCGAAAACCTAATGACCAGTCTAATGGTTTCAACACGCCGAAACAACGTGAAGGGTTATAGAAATTTGTTGTTTACCTCTTTGCGTCAACAGAATCCCTAAAATTAAGCCAGGCATTTTCTACATCACCGACACAAGCTTCAGTTGTGGTAAATGCGGAATGTCGCAAACACTTCAATTATACGAAAACTTAATGAAAAATTTTAAATTATCTTTTCTGGAGTGCAAAAGACACTCTTTTCGCGTCTTGGGAGGCAAACTTCTATCTTCAATAAAAGCAATTAAAGTTTATTGATAGTAGTCAATCGTGAGTTGTTATATTTGATACAGCGAGTGTATATTACTCATTAAAGCACAGAACACTTACGTTTCCAACCAATCTAATCAGCACATATTCAACTTAATTCATTAAGATTATCGGATGTAAGACAAACCATGATTAACCTTTTGACGCCGGAATTATTATTTTTTTTAATTTTAGCACACCCTGTATATAAAATGTGAATAATACAGGGACTAAATACGTTAGAATTATGAAACAAACTGCATTTTGAAGAGAAAAAAACGGAGAATATATACCATGTTTAAAATATTCAGTCCCTATATTTGATGAATAAATATATATAATGTAACTTTAGAAGTTAGCGGTGCGGTACGACCACTATAGTTGACATTAGGCGTCAAGAGGTTAAAGAAGCAATGTTCTACAGCACACATGCAATGTTTACTTAATTCTATGATACAGATAATTAGCGCCCAGATTGAAAACAACACGTTATATTCCCTGAGATCAGATATTAAATCGGGCCTCGAGTAAAATAACATACAAGCCTATCAATTTTCCTGTCCTCATCCTATGTGTTGCCGCTCCATAAGCCAGGCAAGTAAAAGCGAGTGGCCCTACAGGCATTTGAAGTGTTGTTAAAATGTATAGTCAATAGGTTTTAAATACCTTTATTATGGACTGAATTTACAAAACGTTTTCTTAACGAGATTCTTGCAGTTTAATTTGAAGAAACTCGTGCATTTGGCTAAGGCCTATTTGGTATATCAGCGTTAGCAGGTTTCAACGCGATCAGGAACCACAACACCTTTAAGTCGAGCGCATCTATCTGAAAATAATTGTCCTCGACACTAATTGAAAGTAAACTTTACTTTGTATATCCCATTGTAGAATAAAACCGTAAATCGCAACTAAAACTTGATATTATCGAAACACAAGCTCTCATGAAATCCTATATTCTCAATCCTGTTTCTAGAACTAACTGTTGCAATTATCCTTATTAGTATTTTGGTATTTTGTATCACCTCATGATGCTCAATTCCGGCCGAAACATGTAATAAAAACAGTAATGATAATAAAAATTTTGGTTTTAATGGAAAGTTTTGTTCTATCAGAACTGATTTCAAAATAGTTTTGTTCTTACGAAAACTGCTGAATCTCTTATCCAATATAACACACAAAGGGACGAATAATGTAAAGTTTAAACCTAAAACTTCCCTTTAATCCGAGACAGAGTATCCGGTTAAATGACTTTAGGGCCATTCGATATATACAGAGTGTAACTGGGCGAGTGGATCAAGCAGAACAGCCTCCCTTGAGAATCTAACAGTTGCTAATTTCATTGGTACAGAACCTAGAAGGCAAATTTCATGACACTCTATGGCGCAAGCTTCTCGAGCACACCGCATAAATGGTGAAAAATACTCAGAAATTTTATGCAGATTTATGGTTGCACATTCTACGTTTGTTCGGGAACATTTGCTTCCTGCCCGAAAAATACTGTAATGCGGTACAAAAAACACTGCTGTGAGGGAAAGACGGGTCTGATACCAACAAGTCGCAAATACGAAATGAGACGTTCGTTCGCAGTAAATAAATATCGATTCCTAAAGAGTGGCAGAAAGAATATGTTTGTAGATCACCCTCACTTTTGTACCTCGAAGTGCAGGGCACTGTGGAAAGCTGCCCTCTGCTGCGCTCTAGCGGTCACTGCCACCTTCAGCTGGTCGCTGGATATCTCTGGGCCGATGGGTCCGCTCAACCCACCATGATGTATGAGAGTTTCAGCTGTCAAGATCCCGCCGTGCACTCGCTCGTCACTTGTCAGTCAATACACCCCCTTCTCATACTGCAAACCCGATGCTCGCTTGTCTCGCTAATTAATTTCCTCAACTGCCCGCTGTTGGGGTTTGCCATTCCTCTACGCTGCACGCGTGTAATCCGACAGATAGCGGACGATGACCATTCTGATTTATGATTTGTGGGCTGGATGCAGCGTTCGTTCCCATTTCCCCCCTCTGAACTATACTGTAGCGTTAGAAGTTGAAACTAATGGTCCTGTGGCCCATTTCATATAATCATACGGAGTTTCATGCACTGGAAAATGGTGAGACCTATATTTCACATACATCGCATGAGAGAATCAAATATAGCTATTCCGAATTTCATTCAACTCATAAAAACTAGATTTACAGTAAAATAAATAATATTAATACAACAACGAACATTTCCATGAGCGCGCCCAAGGACACACACACACACACACACAACACACAAAATATTTAAGGAAGTCACTTCAACGGAAAATGTAACTCGTTTATTCCAGCCAAATTTCATTATTTTAAAGAGAAATCCCCGAAACATTGAAGCATATTTTCGTGGCATGAGTTTAAATATTTCGTCATCACAATTGCCGGCTGTAGACAGGCGAATATATGTGGGGGTAACATTGTAGCCTTGCAACGAAAGAAAGTGAAATACAGTTTGGTTGGCCAAATCAATTCTTGGGAGGTCGCCTAATTCGCAATAAAAGGAATTGCAAATAGCTAAATGTGAGTGGTTACGAATGCAAGACCCCGATTTATACGGCGAAGAAACTGTCAGCCTCGTGTCACGACTGGATAAATGCATCAGTGTGCTTGGGATTTACGGTGAAAACAATGGTAATTCAACAGAATAAGGGAGCTACATTTATCGTTTTAATTGCTTCACGTTTATTTCTTATAATCTAGGGCTTTTACTGAAAAAAACACCATGAGTGTGGGTGTGTGTGTGTATTTTGGAGAAGTGCGACAATCGATACGTTGGTCAAATGTAAGATTTGTCGGCAGCATTACTGAGGAAGATTTCTGCCTTAAAAGATATGATCTCATGTAGAGTGTCAAATGGTTGCCAGCTATGCAGAACAGCCTGCTACCTTCATCTGGAGGGTAGCTAAAGAAAGGACAGGGCATGGACTACCATGCAACGGGACGCAGCAAGCTCTTGCCAACATTTGCACTTGTACCTTCACTGCTATGACATTTTGCCAGTCATCGTCCCCAACAACAAAATAATGACAGTTTTTATGTGTCATGGCCGTTGGTGTAACACTCAAATGCATAAAGAAATTTTCAGCCACACACAACTCACTCTTTGACGAATGATTATTATCTGGCAACTAGTTTTGACCTCCAGTGTAGTTTTATGTTCTTGTAGTATGGCACCATGATGACTTATACTCGAGGTCGAAACTAGATGCCAGATAATAAATATTCGCAAAAGAGTGAGTTGTGCGTGAGGTCCACAGGAGGAGTAAAGGTACAGCTCTACTCTTTTTTTAACCTCGATACCATATGGGAGTGGGCTGTCAACGCCACGCTCCGGTCGTCTTACCCTCGGCAAAGAAATCCTTTGCCCTTTGTACAGGAGGTTGGGTGGGCTCAGGGTCGGGTTGTACGTGTGTGTAAAATCTTGCAACCCCCACCGGGATTCGATCCCCGGGCCATCCAGGCAGTGCCAGTAACAAATACCAATCTCTCACTTCGTCTCTACGAAGTTAGAGAAGCACTCCATAATCTGGATGTAAAGCAGGTTCCTCCAAAATTAAGTGTCATTCTACCACAAACAAAGTGTTACCTGCAATTAAACAGTACTCAAAATAGCGTAAATTCAGCCACATTGAAAGTCAGACAACTGTGTCCTATTCCTTTCGATAAGGAGGATCCCGACTAAGGGAGATATTTTTCTTTTTTGATTATTGTATTAAACTTCCTCTTCAACGTCCTTAGTTTTGTATAAATTATTTATGAATAATGAGGTGGACGGGGCGCACACGGTGGCGCAGTTGGGTGAGGCTCCGCGTTACAAGCCGATTCCCGATGGTATCTGTCGGATTTTTCGTTAACATAATCATTCCGGTCGCACTATGTCCTTGGGGCCGACTCAGATTCTAATAGAAATGAGTACCAGGAATATCTCCTGGGGTAAAGACAGCCAGTGCTTAAGACTGACATCCTTACCACCTTCATGTGGTCAGTGTCTTGAAATCTGGGAGCATCATCTTCCTGGAAAGCTCAGGTTCTGTCCATGCCAATACAGGGATTGCTTTATTTTATCTTTAACTTGTCCTTTAATGAAATGGAAGAGATGTGGACATAAACGACCACTTATAAATTAAAATTGTTATTCTGGCATTTTCTATAGAGACTTTTGAAATCGAGAAAAATCTTACATCTTATTCAAGATAAGCAGTCAATGACAAATTTTATATAACCTTATTACTTGAATAAGAATCAGCTTTTGTATTCATATGCAACTTCAATATTTCAATTGTCTTTGTATTCTAACTGATGATAAATAATTACTAGGAGAAGACACACACACGCACACAAGACGTAGGCTTAATCAATACGGCTTCAGAAGTGTATTCGGGAGCCTAGCCCGACTCGAACTGTGGCCACGACAAGCATTACCCACCGAGTATTTTTGCTCCCCTCTGTCTCTTCAGATGAATTCCGGAATATCACCTGAAGCAGGAAACGACATATTCACTCCCAACACATATTTTAAGAAATGCATCAATTCTCTATCAATAGGCACTAAATAGCAGATCTTATTAGTACAGCGTCCTTAAATAACCTATCAGCCATGTACACATTTTGAATCTTAAACCTCACTTGCCTTCTCGTTGGTTGAAAGTAATGGCTTTAAGTTTTATTTTAACTACATTTAACTCTTTTGCACTTCATTGAATCATGTTTCCGCGCAGTCAAGCTGTTGATGTATGTCTTTGAACAGTCTGATGCACTAACTACTACTGACAGACCAGACCGTGTGGACCACATCGCACGGTTAAAGCATGACCGGAACCGCGACCCCTATAGAATGGACTCACACAGCACGTCACAATGTGCCCTAGACTAACTGCGGTTGTCACAGATTGATTGTGACCTGTGAACGCAGGGCAGTTACAGAGAGAGGAATTGGACATAATATCTCACTATTTTGTAAATGTGTGAGATAGTGTGGAGATTTCAGGCTTCCGCCGCGGTGTAAATAAGATCTTAGATCTTATGAGACGTTAAGAATCGTGGATTCGAATTAGTTACCGACGTTTCAGAACAACCCATCGGTCCCATCTGCAAGAGTGCTTGACTCTTGAAGGAGAGGTCGGATTTTTTATTGATAGCCCTGGAACATCGGTAAATGCCAATGTACGTTGCGTAACATGACGGAAGAGTGAAGATCTCATGGTAAGGAAATTCAATGAAAGCCGCAAATATCTTAAATCGAACCTTGTATCCTAAGAAAACAGGGCTCCTTCACAGTGACGAGAGAACATTATCATTTTCTTAATTAAGGAAAAAAATTCTACGAAATTCAATGACATTTAAGACAGGAGGTGGTGAGAAAACAAATTTCATGTATAGTAAAGAAGTTCTAAAATACGACACTTCTCTTTCCTTTTACAATGGTGAAAAAAAATGAGTGAGTAGAACCGTGGCCATGCCCTTCCAGTAATATTAATAACCTGAATCAACAAAATGGGTTTCTCTTAAATTTAATATTTATCTTGAGCCCTTGAAGTTCGAAGTTGGTTATTGGACCTGTCTCTCCAGTGGCAAATAAAGTACGCCTGAGGATTCACGCCTAGTGTGACGTGATGTTTATTTGTGGATGAGTGGTTCTGGATGTTTCGAAAACAACACGTTCCTTCGAAACTTCGGGAACAACTCTTCCAACAACACAACGTCACATCTCAGAGGACCTGAATCCCTAACAACACCGGTGTGAGGAAACTTTTCATGCAGGTATGATTTTAGCAATATATATATATGTATACAGTTTATCGTTCTGCAATCATTAGGCTCCTCTATGTCATAAAGGAGCAGTATGATCAAAGAAGAACAGAGATTTATGAAAAAATTTGATAACTGTGTGTGAGACAACCAGAGTACATAATTAGGATTATTAAGATATTACTGTTCGTAGTTCAATAATTACAATTGTTAAGGGTATGTCGTACTTTGCGCACAACACACATTTCACTTTTCACGTCTAAAATTATTGAAGTGCATTTTGAAATTGTGTGATATACTTTAGAATTTAACATATGAGCAAAGCCGTGAATGGAAAATTGGACATTGTCGTCACAGGCTCAAACCCACAAATTTTCGGAGCCATATTCCGCTACCGAAACATTGTGGAGTTTTTGGAATGATACTATTGACGGTGTCCAAAATTACAGGCACGACTGTAACCACATACCACCTTCAGAAACCTTTGAATTTGAATGAACTTAGTGGTTTGATGGCATTCTTCCTGTCGTGTATACAGATTTCAAAGATTTGAAACAGGTAACTGTACCGTCTACAACACTTAATTATAGTTTGGTAAGTATGAATTTACTGTAACCACCATGTTTCAACCGACATAAGGTCATATTCAGGGTGAACACTTTACTAAATGGTGGCTGATGTCAAAATTCATTCTTGTTTTCTGGAGACAGAAATTAATGTTTTAAATAAATGCATAGTTATATAGTTTTAACTTTCTTTAAAGAATTACAATATCGTACAATAGATAAAATCTCCCGAAATTTCTTCTTATTGATCAGTGATTCGTGTTGAAAACAATAAGTTTGTATATACAGTCTTGGGTTTGTAAAATATGGAAAATACATAATTGAAAATTTGTATGAGAAAGTGTATAAAATAAGCCCAAAATATCATGGTTAAAAATAGAACAAATGTATTAATTTGCTTTATATTATAAGTACAAAATATGATAAGCATGGACATAATATAAGAATTAATTCCAATAAATCTCTGGAAATACATCATGAAAATTATAGCATATAACAAAAAAATCGTGTACGTTGCAGTAGTATTTGCGCCTGTGAACTCACAAAGTGTGCGTGTGTGCGTGCGTGTGCGTGTGTGTGTCACACGGGAGAAGATCTGGTAATAAAATCAGCTGGATGGTTAGGGAAAATTTCATTTTCCTCTATAGATAATAAGTGGTTTATGTTGTATCACAGCTGGCCTCTAATGATCGATTAATCAAGTGTGTTATATGAATATAAATACAGCATAACATACTGATGAATCGTTGTTCGGAATTACTTACTGTGGAATAAACTTGTTTACATGGAAATACGCTGCCAGCAGCATGGAGTAGCAGTCGCAGACAAAATGCCCACGTCCGCCTGTCGGTTGCAACATGTATATACACACTTGCCGAACTATAACTAAGTCGTGTAACAGGTGTTGTTAATTACTCTCTATCACTGAACATACTGGCGTTTATCGGTCAAAAACGAACGTTATTCCAATATCAAGTTCGAAAAAGGCTAATAATTTCCGAAAGACTGCTTGTTGTAAAGCATACTGGTACACATAAAGTAGAGCAAGATTGTCCCCGTAAAAATCATTACCTCACATTTAGAAGTGGAGGAAAAAATTCCATTTATTGTTAAACTAAAAACTATTTGGGGGTAAAGGTTCTGCTTCAAACCTCAATCGCATTGCCACCTGGGAAAGCGCCCTCAGTGTTCGCATGAACTGGAGGTTTGGTGGTGGTCAGAGCCGGTCCGCAGATTTTGAAAGAATCAGAAATCTCTTCCCAATCCAGGAAAAAAACCAACATTCCTCGGTCGTCCAACCAGTAGTCTAGTACCTACACTAAGTTGTCTCAGATCCTCTGGTACGTCACATAACACATATTATTCCTACACACACATATTATTTGAAGTAGGACTATTTTCTAATATGTATTTAAAGGAAATGCGTTGAATATTTTGCATGGCAGTGCAATGACATTTGTGTGCATTCAACTTCATCTTCCACAATATAATTGTACCTGCCATAAAAGAATATAAAAGACAATGAGATTTATATATAATGTGTATACATTTCCACTCTTGTTCTACTATAACACGCTATAATCACAGTGCCGTATCTTCTACACATCAATAATAATTGTGGTACGTCCACACAAGTACTGAGATATTCTCAATATCGACACATTACATGCGTACATACGCTTTACAGGGACGAACTGTACGTATGACAGAATAGAAGAATAATATCACGGAAACAAGGATCTCTGACACTACCCACACCCGAGGCTCGTATTGACCATGCACTAAAGAACCTAACGAAAGAAAAAAATCTGCTAAGGCTACTAGAACAATAACCTACCCAATCCAAACAGGACAGTCCTGATGAAGAAAACATGTCTCTCGGCTAGTCAATAAATTCGTAAGTTTCATGACCTACATCATAAAATACCGCCTCTTGGCTCTCTTGTAAACCGGATGAATCCATCCAATAAATTCCTAGGCAAACTATTTAAGATCATTTTGACCACTAATACCTGTGTTTCTTTACATTTGTCTGTAATTTCGGTTAGTCCAAACTTAATTGCAAATGTAAGCATAATGGACCAGCGTACTGCACAAGAACTAACAGCAACACTTCTATTTAACTTTACGTCTCAAAATCACGCCATGATGGCGTAGATATAGTACTGCATTCCACTCGGTTTCTTCACACTTTACGCCAGAGAATTAAGGGACGTGATTCTTAGGATCGAAGAACTCAGGGGAATTCCAGAAAACTGTAGCCGATAAATATATAGAATGGGAATGTTTCTCAGAAACGGTACTATGAAATCTTGTTTACGCCATTACTCATATAAAGCCTCTAATTCCTGCTTACAGCATTTACAGATTCTTTACAGCACAAGTATTTTCTACCTTTGCAAATTATTTAGGTGTCATGTACAAGTGATTGTTAGACATGATAAAATTTTCTTGTATAAGTGCTGAGTCCAGGAATTACTTTGGTTGTGACTCACGGTAGAGTACTTATGTTGGAGAATCCTATGTAAATAAGACAGGCAATTTACCTATAATCGTAACATCGCGAAGTATTCGCACAACCGCTGTTGCCATGAAAAAGCAATACTTATTACATATGCTGAGTGTGTTTCTGTAGCCTATCCAGCATGCAAAGCGCATGCGCTGTATTATATTCTCATCTGTGGCCGGTCTGGCTATACGACATTTTTCCACATTACCTCACAAACGGCACAATTTTCGAAAAAAAAAAGTCACTGAATTCAAAACGTGTGTTTTTATTTTCGCTACAGCTTTGTCTGAAATATTTCTCATTATAAAAAAACCGTGAGCGAGGTATTGTCATAAATGTACAAAGGCAGAATACGGAAGTGATTTAGAAGATAAATTGCAAACATACAACAAAATAAACGGAGCTATACGGAGTCATTTTGGGAAACAAATGAACAAAGCAACAAAGTTAAGAATTCACAACATTACAGCTAAAGCAGCATTGAAATTTGGCAGTGAAGCTTGGGTACTGAAGAAAAGAGAGGAACAACGTTTAGAAGCAGCACAGATAACATTTTTGAGACACTTACTTGGAATAACAAAACTAGATAAAGAAAAGAATCAATGTAAAACGGGAGT
>Ga0123352_10004976_pt1 | contig 19814 bp, 8 predicted proteins | sample TergutLab28metaG_FD_89700 | JGI IMG/M metagenome (GOLD analysis project Ga0123352, IMG submission 89700) | Labiotermes labralis P1 segment gut microbial communities from Petit-Saut dam, French Guiana - Lab288 P1 | ecosystem: Host-associated > Arthropoda: Insects > Digestive system > Gut ... | reverse complement strand
GGGGAAACCGGAGGGAAAGAGACCACTGGGGAGACCTAGGCGTAGATGGGAGGATAATATTAGGATGGATCTCCAGGAGGTGGGATGTGGGTATATGGACTGGATTGGGCTGGCCCAGGATAGGGACCGGTGGCGGACCCTTGTGAGTGCGGTAATGAACCTTCGGGTTCCGTGAAATGCGGGAAATTTCTTGACTAGCTGCAAACCAGTTAACTTCTCAAGAAGGACTCTGCACCATGGAGTAAGTAAGTAAGTAAGTAGGTTGTATGTATTTGTAAAAATTGTTTTAGGTACAGCCTAAATGAAATATTTTCAAAAAATAAAAACTGCTACATGAATAATCATGCTTGGAATTTTTTTTAAAAAAAGTCACATACTTTGTGATCCGGATAAAATATTTCTTAAGAATGGTATAAATATTTTTAATAAGAACAATAAGTAATTATGTTTATTATATCCATACAGATAAAAATATAATTGATAAATTGTAGCATATTCTTCTATGTTTTTTTCTGAAATTGTTTTAAATGCTAATACACTTTAATCCCAAATACTTTGCATAATTGTTATGTTGACAATAGATAAAACTGTGGTAAAACTATTATTATTAATCACTCTAATTATACCTGTTCACAACAGTGGCTGGCTATAGGAATCAGGGACCTACTCACGAGTAACATTCAATGACATTAATTATGGAATCAACAATAGTAACTCCCGTCTCATCTTAATAGAGTGATGGCCCATTTCGGGTCGTGTGTTCTTGTTGTTGTCACCAGAGTTCACTTCAATAGCAGGCCACAGCTTTCACCGACTCTAAGTGTTCTCGAGCCACAATGGAGGCCCTAGAGGGTTAAGGACCTGATACGTTTGTCTGTCGCAGCCTCATTAGGCAGTACATGCATTTACAGGTACTGAAAAGCGGCTAACTCACACAGAACAAAACCTCTCCCCGTGAGCTCATTTACCCAGCCAGTGTACATTGTCAATTCGTATGTGTTGGAAAAGGAAAGAGGGAGCAGAGCCTAGGCCTAGCGAGACTTGTCCCTCGGGAAGAGTAACTGAAATGGTCCCCTGTAGAAAGTATGAAATTAAATAATTAGAATTATTTGTTTAATATTACTTAATTTGATTAAGATAATTTAATTTTTGGGGGGGAGGAAGCATTTTATTTATTTAAAATGTTCGTTTTACAGATGGAGGGACCGCAAAACTCGCCCTCTCTCGGCCACGCTCCTGCTCAGAAGTGAAATAATTAAAGGTTTATAAATAAACCGAAAAAGCTTACTAATTTCAAAAGAATGCAGACTGTAGCCAGCCACTCTCACTGTAAGGGAAAGGGCTTAGAGTTTGCACAATTTGATTTTCCTTCTTGATAATCTTCAACAAATAATTATTAAAACAGGCAATGTACCTATAATGTTACACTATGGCGCGTTCGTGCAAACATTGTTGCAGTTAAAAAGCAATAAGTATTACACAAACTGAGTGTGTGTACTTGTATCCAACATGCGGTGCACATGCGCCATGTTGTCATCTGTGGCGTGTTCCTCTTCTTTATATTTTCCCACATTATCTCATAAACTGTACGATTTTCGACGAAAAGTTACTGAACACAAAATGTGTGTTTTTGATGCTCTTTACAAATTTTGTCTGAAACATTTATCATTCTAAGTAGAGATGAGCGAGATATGATAAAAAGTGTGTATTGGTCTACATGCAAAGTACCTTTATTCTTGTCCAGTTTTAATAAACCTATACCTTTCTCGAGAGATTTTCGAAAAATCCTGAAATATAAAATTTCATGAAAATCAGTCTAGTTGGAACCGAGTTGTTCCATGCGGACAGATGGACAGACGGAGAGACATGACGAAGCTATTAGTCGCGTTTCACAATTTTGCAAACGCGCCTAAACACCGATCACAAGCAAGAGAACTAGGAACAGGGGGCTTAGTCTTTATAGCAACTAGATTAAGGGCTAGACAGACCGGGGAAAATTCCTGATCGGAGGAGATTTTATCACCTCAAAACTTTCAGACCCTCACTACGTCCCAACTAGCCAATTCCAACATAAGTCGGAGATTTTATTCAGGTTAGAAGCGCCAAATCTAGACGTTGACCACTCAGAACCATCTAAGGCCTAGTTAGGGAAAGAATAGAGCTATCCCGCTACTCCCCTCTGTGCCATTTAAGCATGTACGTAACAACTTTACCTTTGCAAGGAGAATAAAATAAAGGTTTTACACGGAAAGTCGGACGAAAGATAAACGCATAAAAATTTTGTTGTGATACCTGAATTAATGAGGATACTTGTAAGATATAAACACATGTGCGAGGTTAGTACTAAAACGAATCTTGAAGAATTATTTTAGGAAAGTCTGGATTGGATTTACGTATTTCAAAGTAGGGACAGTCAGCAAGATTTTGTTAAGACAAATGGGTCTCTGATTGTACAACCTGAAGTGGCTATCTTGGTATCCTAAGCAAATATTAGCTTCTCAGGAGGGACTCCGTTGATGGAATTGTTTAGTTCCTTAATCTGTTGCTCCCAAAGAATCATCAATTACGACGGGCTCTTCCTTCAAGTAATTAGCCGCGTTCGCAAAGTTTCGAAAGCCGAATATTAGCTTTGTCACATCTCTGACTGTATCTATGTCTTCCTGTTTGTTTGTCTGTGTACCTGTCTGTCTGCGTGTCCGTTTGTCCGAATGGAACAACTCGGCTCCCACTGGATGGATTTTCATGAAATTTGATATTTGAGGGTTATTCGAAAACTTGTTGGGTTAATTTAAGTTGTAATAAAATCTGACAAGAGAAACGGGTTATTTACATAAACAGCTTTACATATTTACGATAATATCTCGCTCAGATATTCTTAGAATGAGAAAAGTATGAGAAAAAATTTGTGTAAACCATCAAAACATAAATTTTATGTTCAATAACTTTCTCCGAAAATCGTGCACTTTATGAGATAAGGTCGAAAAATATTTTAGAACCGAGCAGACCACAGATGACAATATGGCGGATGCTCATTGCATGCTGGATACCTAAGGCTACAGACACATCCTCGTAATATGTAATGCTTATTGCTTTTCCACTGCAAAATTGGTAATGCGAATGCGCCTCAATGTCACGTTATAAGTAAGTATAATCTCGTTATATGAGTAAAAGTACTGAGAAAACTCATAAATACGTCCTCAGGTATTGAAAATGGTGTTCGATCGGCTTGTTGCAAAACGCATCACGCGAATACGCTGCATTTTTAGTGTTCTGCACTGTGCTACAGCCAGTCCTTCAGGTAGGGGGGTTACTACGGCTAATGTTGTCTCTAGAGAAATTCTTATTTTCGCTTACCACAGTATCTCGCTACAGAACGTAATGAAATCTGACACTTTTGATTCCAATTCGCTATATACCTACCATTTATCCCATTATTCATAATATCAATCCTTGTCCATTTCTCATGTTTCTTATTCCTTCTATTATCCTCCTGATTTTATATTTTGTACTTTATCTCTTTTTTATTTGTCTTTTGTAATGCCTTGCTACTGCTTTGTATTATATGTTTGTCTTCGTTATCGCTAATTTCCTGTTTCATTTTTTGAGGTCTTATTATTTTCTGATTCATCTGTTACTTGTGTATATTTATGTAGTTCGTGCTGTTCCTGTAATTGGTCCTCTGGCTGTTCAGTCAGCACGTCATAAAATGAATCGAATTATTGTATTACACTAATTATTTTTCCGTTTTCCCTTGTCAAGGCCTTTCTTTGTGACTCTTCTTTCCTTGCATCAAGATCCGATCCTATCAGGTATCAGGTTTCACACTGCAGTACTTTCCGTATTATGCGTGATTTTCCAAGTGCAGCTGTCTTTTGTAGTGAGTCTATCGAATGTTTTCCTGATGCAGCTTACAAAGTTTTCTTTAAAACTTTGGTTATTATGTTTTGAGCTCAAATTCCTACTGGTATAATCTTACATTTCATGAGATCTGCACCTTTTTTGGGAATTTACGGAGCGTAGAATTGTAGTTTCTTGCCGGCGTTTCGGGACAAGTGTCAAGCAGTCCAGGAACTGTACTCCTGGACTATTGAAAATGGGAAGGACAGGTTGTACCGAATTGTCGTTAAGATACTACCATTCTAAACGGCGTAAAAACCCAAAAGTGTGCAGATATAATTCTTATTGCGGCTAAAGCCTGAAATAAGGCATACATTTCATGTTCAACATTCATTTATGTCTCCACATAAATATTATTTTTATTATCATCGTCATTATTAGTCATGTTTCTGTCATACGACAAAATTACAGTATTCACGCGCTGCTCCACAACACCTTTCATCTGACCACTCACCTCTACCCATTGCTGAAGTTAAGGAGTACCAACGAAACTTCTCTACCCCTACATGCCTTCGTAAATTACATAGACACAAGTTTACCATCGCACACACACACACACACACACACACACACACACACACATACATACACACATTATGAAGATTCTGAATCCTAAAATACTCCGTACCGCTGCCGAAAGTTTCTAATACTAGTCCTAAGCAGGCAAAGTAAATTGTCGTACAGATTCGTTGAGCCTATGCCTCAGATTCTACTCCCAATTTAAGAACGTAGTTCGTCATAGACCTATCTCGCCACCCCAATCCCTCTACGAACAGTGGATTTAGCTGACAGAATAAAATTATATCCTTATACACGACACAAAATTTAATGTGCGGGGGGGCGTATGTGTAAGGAGCTATCAGAAGAAAGAGAACAATAGTAAAATTTATTGGAATGTTAGCTAAAAGGGACGTGGCAGGGTAAGATGGTTTTAATTAAAATGAAATAATAATGGAAGGGAATACGAGATGATGGGTTGAGAATAACGAACACTAAGACAATAAGACACGGGGGACAAGAAGAAAAAGGACTGTACAAATTACGAATGGGAAGAGATAGTTTAAAATGGAAGTAAGACTAATAGGCAGGAACTTGTGGGATGAGGTGAAAGAATACGAACAGAAACGACGTTTGGGCATTGAGAAGATTAATCGGAACTGCAGGTCAAAGAAAAAGAATATATATATACGGGCGATAAAAGGAAAGGACATATTGGTAGAAATGAAAGGAAGGACAAAAGGGGAGATTAATATAAATTACAATCCAAGTCAAATGCAGAGAAAGAGATATTAATCAAAGACGGAGAAACACTGATAGAAATTGAGTGGGGGCTGGAAGAAGAGTGAGGATGACAAAGGGATAGGAGGGGAAGAGCAATTGAGAGAATAGACAGAAACGTAGATACTGAGGTTAAATAGGGATATTATCTGAAAATAGATATTAAACCTTATCCTTCTAACGTGGAGAATACGGCGAGCTCCTAATAATACCAGTAAATGGCAGATGGGATTGAACCCGGCATTTAAAGGGTTAAACCTAGGCTAAGATTTTATGAGGGACAGATGGTTACCGTCGTTGTACGTACAGACATGCTGCACGCCTCCATATTTGGTGACCCTGACAACCATTTATGTTACAAGCGTAAAAATTGTCAGTTATATCTGCTGCCAACTTGCCATTTTTACACTAGAAAGGGGTGAGTGGTCAGCAGCACGCCCCGGCCCCACTTCACCCCCGGGAAAGACCCGGTACCCATTGTACATGAGGCTGGGTGGGCCCCAGGTCCGGTCTGGACGGGCGGAAAATTTCGTCCACACCGGGATTCGATCCCGGACCGTGCAGCCCGTAGTCAGTCGCTATACCGAATTAGCTACCCGGTCCACGATATTACAAATGTATTACAGCTAAATTCTTATTTCCCAGACATTACACCGCACCCCCAACGCAAAATCAGAGAGTTGGTACAGCTGCTACAGCGACTGGGCTATGGTTAGATGACAGAAGAACTATAGCTCCATTCACGGCAAGGAAAAGTGGTCTACTTGTCCTCGAAAATGTCCAAAACGCCACTGGGACCCATCTAGGCTCCTTTACTAGGTTTTCATGTAACAGTTGACTTCAAGTATAAAGGGGCCGGCAAGTTTAAGCTCTTTTCTCATTTCCGTAGAGTACTGATGTTAAGACTGAGCCGAGTTACAGCACTTCCCCACAAGACCTCGTGACGTACAATTAAAAATATATTTCGCTGGATTATCACTATATGTATACAGAAACAATTGCTGTTCTTGTTGACGGATAGTTGAAGAATAGAAAACCAACTACATGTCACTTGTTATATTTACTTTACTTCTTAGATACCCAACATGTTTCGGGCATTAATATGTCCATCTTCAGGAGTTTGCGACTATGTTGTTGAACTACCATATTGGCTGTATTGTTCTTGGATTGCTGTGTGTTGGAGTTAGGGTGCGGCTCGGCTGGGGTGGTGTCCGGGCTGTCGGCTGAAGCAGCCGGCAGCATCACATTGATGCACGGTACAATAAACATCATATGTTGTTCTTGTGTAAACCAAATGCAGTACACATACAAATTGTAAAAGCGAAATGTTTGTAATTAAAGAGTAAGTGGAGCAATAGGCCTAGTTACGACTGCTGTGCCAAGACTTGCAACAGAAAATATGTCTCTTCTATGAAGATTAGTGCAAACTGGCAAGAAACAACAATAAGGAAAGTACGATTACGTTTTGAGAGAAATCTAAGATTCTAGGTTCTAAATTCTGTTGCTCTTTGGAAGTATGAAGCCACGTGTACACTTAAATCAGTTAGCGAAGTTTCTGGGCAGCTGGGTGCTTCTTTCTTTAGAATAATGCAGGAAGAATGAACTGTACTAAACCTAAAAACAGCAAAAATCTTCTGAAACTTCAGCAGGACTAACTAATTGATGTCATACAAAAACAGACTTCACACTTGCAGATAAATCTCTCTGCCAAGCAATAAAATCAATATTGAACGTAACCGTATAAAGAGTTTTGACTCTACCGAGCAACTGAACAAGCTAAATGTTAGTTGTATTACTGAAAAACTGAACAATACCGCCTTTGAAATATTTATTTTGTTCCTGACTAAATTAGCGACCAAGTATTTAAGCATCAACTACCTAGGCCAGTAGAATACGTTACTAACGGACGAAGTAAGTAAAGTGTTCACAGTCTGACCAAGTCGATATTCTCCACTCGACACCAAGCAGCCTGCTATTACATGCATCAGATCGGTCTAGGATTTAAATCGGGCATAAATCAAGATTTTTACATAATCCGCTGTCTTTCAAATTATGTAAAGTGATATTTTGTACAGATATTAAGGTGAAAGTTTCGCGATAAGTCGACCATTTTTTGTACGCCGTTAATTTTACGTTTCATTTAATCTTCACTGAATTAAATATTCAAATGTAATAACTGCATTAAACGTCACTTTAATAAAAAAACATTCCGAAAATTCCCAATTTCTGTAGCAACGTTGTGTTCAATATTAAATTTAAAATTCATAAAGAAATAAAGAAGAGCCTTCAAGCTTTCGCGGCAACAGAATTCAATTAAATTTTCGCGGACAGTCAGCTGCCTCAGGAAGTAAAGGTTTACCGACGTTTCGAAGCATCAAAACCAGTCAGTTTCTATGCTTCGAAACTAATCAATTTTGGTGCTACGAAATTACTTTTGGTGCTACCAAGCCACCAGCACACCCTGAAGATGGGGACGGAGATAGATCCCGAAACGTCGGAAAACCTCATCCTGACGCGGCTCTGTACCTGAAAATACTTCATTGAAATACGGAACAATAAAAAGTTTTGTTTCCATAAACATTATTTGGTGAATTTGCAACTAATAATATTATAAACAATTTTTGTGGTAACAATGATAATGCTAAGATTTAAGCATGAATTTCAATTCGTTTTACCTGCATTTGATATGCGTTACATTATTGCAGCTAAGTTAACAGAGCAGATTTCTCATGACAAGTAACAATCATTCAGTAAGACTTGCCATGCTTATGTCAGTCGCCAACCTCTTGCTGCGGACTCCTGGCTGCAAATTAACCCATTAATGCCAACTTCGCCGGTGCTCTATGATCATTAATTCATTACCGATGCTATCAATCTCAGAAAATGACAGCATTTTTATATGATGGAATAAAAAATTTCGAGAGAAATCACTAAAGGTAGCCGAAAAATTCAATGAACATTGAGGGAAACCCGAACCCCCATTGCTTTCTAAAAATTCAGCCATTATTTAAGATGGTGATCGAAATTTGGTTTACAATGTCTCATCAAATGCCTTTCAAATATATTTTAAAAAATCCTAAGATATAATTTTTTTTTCCTGTGGCGCTGCGTCCCAACGCGGGCCATGGCCTCCTCATTCTTGAGGCTTATAGATCACACACAACGACGCACCACAGTCGGTAGGACTCCTCTGGACGAGTGATCAGCGCGTCTCAGAGAACCCTACCTGACAACACACAGCACTCTCAATAAACAGACATCCACGCCACAGGTGGGATTCGAACCCACTATCTCAGTAGGCGAGCGGCCATAGACTTACGCCTTAGAACGCGCGGCCATTGGGACGGGCTGATATAATCATACGGCTTCAAATTTTACAACTAAAATTTAATATTTTTCTTCCGTCTCTCCCAGTTGCTGCTCAGTAACTCACTCAGCAAATCCTATGCAGGTTATTTTAAAAATGCTTTATGAATAGTAATACTTATGAATCTGTCCACATGCAGCTTCATTCAACTTACGATGCTTCCTTTCACTACAACACCTAAGCCCAGTTACTGCAAAATTCCTTCTCAAAATGCTGACTGAAGTTTTCTGGCTTGTGTGATGTGACCTCGTGTAGTTTGGTAGAAACATGGAAAAGTCAGAATTGTGCTACATTAAACAGAGAGGCAGTAGATGTATGAGAAGCGCTGGTAAGTTTAACAAATTACAGGGCGTCATTGAAGAGACATTAACATACTTCAGACATAATAATTTTCTCAACTGAAAGAAAAGTAAATCAGTCCGATAACAGGCTCGAGGTGCCCGGAGAATTCCAGGAAGTTAAGGTTCCCAGACTGCGTGACAATGGCCCAGGATGGTGATAAGGTTGTCAACCTTAGGCACCGGCCGCTTTTTACCCCCAGGAAATACTCCTGGTTCTCATTTCTGTTGGAGGCTGATTCGAACTCAGGGCCATAGTGCGATCGGAAGGATTATGTCAATGAAAAATTCCAATGACACCATCTGGAATCGAACCAGCAACCTTCCGATTTGTAGCACAGCACCTTAACTACTGTGCTACCGCGGTCCCCCACAGCTGAAAGAAGTAGCTAGAATTCAAGTAAATTTTATGCTGCTCCATTATTTGACAGTAACACACGCAAAAAATAATTCCACAACTCAGAGTTTCTTTTGAGAAGCTAACAGTCCCTCAGCTCCTCACAAATTTTCCCTCAAATAATTGTAACCAGATGTTCATTGCTCCGCTCAGAAGAGCTGGTCACTTGTCCCTGTTCTGAGCCAAAGAAGTACTGATCATGCACTCCCATTAACCTCCATTATAATGTAATTATTCCATTCACATTTACGTCTTTCAAGTATCATCTTACTATCGAAACTTGCCACCAAAATCAGTACGCAATTTGGTTATTCAACAAAGTTAAACACACAACAAGAAAAGAAGTAACAATACAGTTAGTACTTCCTTTATTACAATATTTCTTACTTATTTTCATTCCATTCCACTTCCCTAAGTTTTATTTACTAAACTAACAACATTGCCTTGTTTTATAACAGCTGTATATAGAAAGTGCCTGAGGTTTTTTTTCAGTAAGATATACTCTTTGGAAAACTGTATGTAGTCAAACACAACTGTGTCACATGAGGTGTATTTAATGACTATATAATGAACAACTACATGTTTCGGTCTGTACTAGCCATCTTCAGGTTGTCTTAGGGGAACGTAAGATCTTACGTTCCCCTAAGACAACCTGAAGATGGCTAGTACAGACCGAAACATGTAGTTGTTCATTATATAGTCATTAAATACACCTCATGTGACACAGTTGTGTTTGACTACATACAGTTTTCCAAAGAGTATATCTTACTGAAAAAAAACCTCAGGCACTTTCTATATACAGCTGTTATAAAACAAGGCAATGTTGTTAGTTTAGTAAATAAAACTTAGGGAAGTGGAATGGAATGAAAATAAGTAAGAAATATTGTAATAAAGGAAGTACTAACTGTATTGTTACTTCTTTTCTTGTTGTGTGTTTAACTTTGTTGAATAACCAAATTGCGTACTGATTTTGGTGGCAAGTTTCGATAGTAAGATGATACTTGAAAGACGTAAATGTGAATGGAATAATTACATTATAATGGAGGTTAATGGGAGTGCATGATCAGTACTTCTTTGGCTCAGAACAGGGACAAGTGACCAGCTCTTCTGAGCGGAGCAATGAACATCTGGTTACAATTATTTGAGGGAAAATTTGTGAGGAGCTGAGGGACTGTTAGCTTCTCAAAAGAAACTCTGAGTTGTGGAATTATTTTTTGCGTGTGTTACTGTCAAATAATGGAGCAGCATAAAATTTACTTGAATTCTAGCTACTTCTTTCAGCTGTGGGGGACCGCGGTAGCACAGTAGTTAAGGTGCTGTGCTACAAATCGGAAGGTTGCTGGTTCGATTCCAGATGGTGTCATTGGAATTTTTCATTGACATAATCCTTCCGATCGCACTATGGCCCTGAGTTCGAATCAGCCTCCAACAGAAATGAGAACCAGGAGTATTTCCTGGGGGTAAAAAGCGGCCGGTGCCTAAGGTTGACAACCTTATCACCATCCTGGGCCATTGTCACGCAGTCTGGGAACCTTAACTTCCTGGAATTCTCCGGGCACCTCGAGCCTGTTATCGGACTGATTTACTTTTCTTTCAGTTGAGAAAATTATTATGTCTGAAGTATGTTAATGTCTCTTCAATGACGCCCTGTAATTTGTTAAACTTACCAGCGCTTCTCATACATCTACTGCCTCTCTGTTTAATGTAGCACAATTCTGACTTTTCCATGTTTCTACCAAACTACACGAGGTCACATCACACAAGCCAGAAAACTTCAGTCAGCATTTTGAGAAGGAATTTTGCAGTAACTGGGCTTAGGTGTTGTAGTGAAAGGAAGCATCGTAAGTTGAATGAAGCTGCATGTGGACAGATTCATAAGTATTACTATTCATAAAGCATTTTTAAAATAACCTGCATAGGATTTGCTGAGTGAGTTACTGAGCAGCAACTGGGAGAGACGGAAGAAAAATATTAAATTTTAGTTGTAAAATTTGAAGCCGTATGATTATATCAGCCCGTCCCAATGGCCGCGCGTTCTAAGGCGTAAGTCTATGGCCGCTCGCCTACTGAGATAGTGGGTTCGAATCCCACCTGTGGCGTGGATGTCTGTTTATTGAGAGTGCTGTGTGTTGTCAGGTAGGGTTCTCTGAGACGCGCTGATCACTCGTCCAGAGGAGTCCTACCGACTGTGGTGCGTCGTTGTGTGTGATCTATAAGCCTCAAGAATGAGGAGGCCATGGCCCGCGTTGGGACGCAGCGCCACAGGAAAAAAAAATTATATCTTAGGATTTTTTAAAATATATTTGAAAGGCATTTGATGAGACATTGTAAACCAAATTTCGATCACCATCTTAAATAATGGCTGAATTTTTAGAAAGCAATGGGGGTTCGGGTTTCCCTCAATGTTCATTGAATTTTTCGGCTACCTTTAGTGATTTCTCTCGAAATTTTTTATTCCATCATATAAAAATGCTGTCATTTTCTGAGATTGATAGCATCGGTAATGAATTAATGATCATAGAGCACCGGCGAAGTTGGCATTAATGGGTTAATTTGCAGCCAGGAGTCCGCAGCAAGAGGTTGGCGACTGACATAAGCATGGCAAGTCTTACTGAATGATTGTTACTTGTCATGAGAAATCTGCTCTGTTAACTTAGCTGCAATAATGTAACGCATATCAAATGCAGGTAAAACGAATTGAAATTCATGCTTAAATCTTAGCATTATCATTGTTACCACAAAAATTGTTTATAATATTATTAGTTGCAAATTCACCAAATAATGTTTATGGAAACAAAACTTTTTATTGTTCCGTATTTCAATGAAGTATTTTCAGGTACAGAGCCGCGTCAGGATGAGGTTTTCCGACGTTTCGGGATCTATCTCCGTCCCCATCTTCAGGGTGTGCTGGTGGCTTGGTAGCACCAAAAGTAATTTCGTAGCACCAAAATTGATTAGTTTCGAAGCATAGAAACTGACTGGTTTTGATGCTTCGAAACGTCGGTAAACCTTTACTTCCTGAGGCAGCTGACTGTCCGCGAAAATTTAATTGAATTCTGTTGCCGCGAAAGCTTGAAGGCTCTTCTTTATTTCTTTATGAATTTTAAATTTAATATTGAACACAACGTTGCTACAGAAATTGGGAATTTTCGGAATGTTTTTTTATTAAAGTGACGTTTAATGCAGTTATTACATTTGAATATTTAATTCAGTGAAGATTAAATGAAACGTAAAATTAACGGCGTACAAAAAATGGTCGACTTATCGCGAAACTTTCACCTTAATATCTGTACAAAATATCACTTTACATAATTTGAAAGACAGCGGATTATGTAAAAATCTTGATTTATGCCCGATTTAAATCCTAGACCGATCTGATGCATGTAATAGCAGGCTGCTTGGTGTCGAGTGGAGAATATCGACTTGGTCAGACTGTGAACACTTTACTTACTTCGTCCGTTAGTAACGTATTCTACTGGCCTAGGTAGTTGATGCTTAAATACTTGGTCGCTAATTTAGTCAGGAACAAAATAAATATTTCAAAGGCGGTATTGTTCAGTTTTTCAGTAATACAACTAACATTTAGCTTGTTCAGTTGCTCGGTAGAGTCAAAACTCTTTATACGGTTACGTTCAATATTGATTTTATTGCTTGGCAGAGAGATTTATCTGCAAGTGTGAAGTCTGTTTTTGTATGACATCAATTAGTTAGTCCTGCTGAAGTTTCAGAAGATTTTTGCTGTTTTTAGGTTTAGTACAGTTCATTCTTCCTGCATTATTCTAAAGAAAGAAGCACCCAGCTGCCCAGAAACTTCGCTAACTGATTTAAGTGTACACGTGGCTTCATACTTCCAAAGAGCAACAGAATTTAGAACCTAGAATCTTAGATTTCTCTCAAAACGTAATCGTACTTTCCTTATTGTTGTTTCTTGCCAGTTTGCACTAATCTTCATAGAAGAGACATATTTTCTGTTGCAAGTCTTGGCACAGCAGTCGTAACTAGGCCTATTGCTCCACTTACTCTTTAATTACAAACATTTCGCTTTTACAATTTGTATGTGTACTGCATTTGGTTTACACAAGAACAACATATGATGTTTATTGTACCGTGCATCAATGTGATGCTGCCGGCTGCTTCAGCCGACAGCCCGGACACCACCCCAGCCGAGCCGCACCCTAACTCCAACACACAGCAATCCAAGAACAATACAGCCAATATGGTAGTTCAACAACATAGTCGCAAACTCCTGAAGATGGACATATTAATGCCCGAAACATGTTGGGTATCTAAGAAGTAAAGTAAATATAACAAGTGACATGTAGTTGGTTTTCTATTCTTCAACTATCCGTCAACAAGAACAGCAATTGTTTCTGTATACATATAGTGATAATCCAGCGAAATATATTTTTAATTGTACGTCACGAGGTCTTGTGGGGAAGTGCTGTAACTCGGCTCAGTCTTAACATCAGTACTCTACGGAAATGAGAAAAGAGCTTAAACTTGCCGGCCCCTTTATACTTGAAGTCAACTGTTACATGAAAACCTAGTAAAGGAGCCTAGATGGGTCCCAGTGGCGTTTTGGACATTTTCGAGGACAAGTAGACCACTTTTCCTTGCCGTGAATGGAGCTATAGTTCTTCTGTCATCTAACCATAGCCCAGTCGCTGTAGCAGCTGTACCAACTCTCTGATTTTGCGTTGGGGGTGCGGTGTAATGTCTGGGAAATAAGAATTTAGCTGTAATACATTTGTAATATCGTGGACCGGGTAGCTAATTCGGTATAGCGACTGACTACGGGCTGCACGGTCCGGGATCGAATCCCGGTGTGGACGAAATTTTCCGCCCGTCCAGACCGGACCTGGGGCCCACCCAGCCTCATGTACAATGGGTACCGGGTCTTTCCCGGGGGTGAAGTGGGGCCGGGGCGTGCTGCTGACCACTCACCCCTTTCTAGTGTAAAAATGGCAAGTTGGCAGCAGATATAACTGACAATTTTTACGCTTGTAACATAAATGGTTGTCAGGGTCACCAAATATGGAGGCGTGCAGCATGTCTGTACGTACAACGACGGTAACCATCTGTCCCTCATAAAATCTTAGCCTAGGTTTAACCCTTTAAATGCCGGGTTCAATCCCATCTGCCATTTACTGGTATTATTAGGAGCTCGCCGTATTCTCCACGTTAGAAGGATAAGGTTTAATATCTATTTTCAGATAATATCCCTATTTAACCTCAGTATCTACGTTTCTGTCTATTCTCTCAATTGCTCTTCCCCTCCTATCCCTTTGTCATCCTCACTCTTCTTCCAGCCCCCACTCAATTTCTATCAGTGTTTCTCCGTCTTTGATTAATATCTCTTTCTCTGCATTTGACTTGGATTGTAATTTATATTAATCTCCCCTTTTGTCCTTCCTTTCATTTCTACCAATATGTCCTTTCCTTTTATCGCCCGTATATATATATTCTTTTTCTTTGACCTGCAGTTCCGATTAATCTTCTCAATGCCCAAACGTCGTTTCTGTTCGTATTCTTTCACCTCATCCCACAAGTTCCTGCCTATTAGTCTTACTTCCATTTTAAACTATCTCTTCCCATTCGTAATTTGTACAGTCCTTTTTCTTCTTGTCCCCCGTGTCTTATTGTCTTAGTGTTCGTTATTCTCAACCCATCATCTCGTATTCCCTTCCATTATTATTTCATTTTAATTAAAACCATCTTACCCTGCCACGTCCCTTTTAGCTAACATTCCAATAAATTTTACTATTGTTCTCTTTCTTCTGATAGCTCCTTACACATACGCCCCCCCGCACATTAAATTTTGTGTCGTGTATAAGGATATAATTTTATTCTGTCAGCTAAATCCACTGTTCGTAGAGGGATTGGGGTGGCGAGATAGGTCTATGACGAACTACGTTCTTAAATTGGGAGTAGAATCTGAGGCATAGGCTCAACGAATCTGTACGACAATTTACTTTGCCTGCTTAGGACTAGTATTAGAAACTTTCGGCAGCGGTACGGAGTATTTTAGGATTCAGAATCTTCATAATGTGTGTATGTATGTGTGTGTGTGTGTGTGTGTGTGTGTGTGTGTGTGTGCGATGGTAAACTTGTGTCTATGTAATTTACGAAGGCATGTAGGGGTAGAGAAGTTTCGTTGGTACTCCTTAACTTCAGCAATGGGTAGAGGTGAGTGGTCAGATGAAAGGTGTTGTGGAGCAGCGCGTGAATACTGTAATTTTGTCGTATGACAGAAACATGACTAATAATGACGATGATAATAAAAATAATATTTATGTGGAGACATAAATGAATGTTGAACATGAAATGTATGCCTTATTTCAGGCTTTAGCCGCAATAAGAATTATATCTGCACACTTTTGGGTTTTTACGCCGTTTAGAATGGTAGTATCTTAACGACAATTCGGTACAACCTGTCCTTCCCATTTTCAATAGTCCAGGAGTACAGTTCCTGGACTGCTTGACACTTGTCCCGAAACGCCGGCAAGAAACTACAATTCTACGCTCCGTAAATTCCCAAAAAAGGTGCAGATCTCATGAAATGTAAGATTATACCAGTAGGAATTTGAGCTCAAAACATAATAACCAAAGTTTTAAAGAAAACTTTGTAAGCTGCATCAGGAAAACATTCGATAGACTCACTACAAAAGACAGCTGCACTTGGAAAATCACGCATAATACGGAAAGTACTGCAGTGTGAAACCTGATACCTGATAGGATCGGATCTTGATGCAAGGAAAGAAGAGTCACAAAGAAAGGCCTTGACAAGGGAAAACGGAAAAATAATTAGTGTAATACAATAATTCGATTCATTTTATGACGTGCTGACTGAACAGCCAGAGGACCAATTACAGGAACAGCACGAACTACATAAATATACACAAGTAACAGATGAATCAGAAAATAATAAGACCTCAAAAAATGAAACAGGAAATTAGCGATAACGAAGACAAACATATAATACAAAGCAGTAGCAAGGCATTACAAAAGACAAATAAAAAAGAGATAAAGTACAAAATATAAAATCAGGAGGATAATAGAAGGAATAAGAAACATGAGAAATGGACAAGGATTGATATTATGAATAATGGGATAAATGGTAGGTATATAGCGAATTGGAATCAAAAGTGTCAGATTTCATTACGTTCTGTAGCGAGATACTGTGGTAAGCGAAAATAAGAATTTCTCTAGAGACAACATTAGCCGTAGTAACCCCCCTACCTGAAGGACTGGCTGTAGCACAGTGCAGAACACTAAAAATGCAGCGTATTCGCGTGATGCGTTTTGCAACAAGCCGATCGAACACCATTTTCAATACCTGAGGACGTATTTATGAGTTTTCTCAGTACTTTTACTCATATAACGAGATTATACTTACTTATAACGTGACATTGAGGCGCATTCGCATTACCAATTTTGCAGTGGAAAAGCAATAAGCATTACATATTACGAGGATGTGTCTGTAGCCTTAGGTATCCAGCATGCAATGAGCATCCGCCATATTGTCATCTGTGGTCTGCTCGGTTCTAAAATATTTTTCGACCTTATCTCATAAAGTGCACGATTTTCGGAGAAAGTTATTGAACATAAAATTTATGTTTTGATGGTTTACACAAATTTTTTCTCATACTTTTCTCATTCTAAGAATATCTGAGCGAGATATTATCGTAAATATGTAAAGCTGTTTATGTAAATAACCCGTTTCTCTTGTCAGATTTTATTACAACTTAAATTAACCCAACAAGTTTTCGAATAACCCTCAAATATCAAATTTCATGAAAATCCATCCAGTGGGAGCCGAGTTGTTCCATTCGGACAAACGGACACGCAGACAGACAGGTACACAGACAAACAAACAGGAAGACATAGATACAGTCAGAGATGTGACAAAGCTAATATTCGGCTTTCGAAACTTTGCGAACGCGGCTAATTACTTGAAGGAAGAGCCCGTCGTAATTGATGATTCTTTGGGAGCAACAGATTAAGGAACTAAACAATTCCATCAACGGAGTCCCTCCTGAGAAGCTAATATTTGCTTAGGATACCAAGATAGCCACTTCAGGTTGTACAATCAGAGACCCATTTGTCTTAACAAAATCTTGCTGACTGTCCCTACTTTGAAATACGTAAATCCAATCCAGACTTTCCTAAAATAATTCTTCAAGATTCGTTTTAGTACTAACCTCGCACATGTGTTTATATCTTACAAGTATCCTCATTAATTCAGGTATCACAACAAAATTTTTATGCGTTTATCTTTCGTCCGACTTTCCGTGTAAAACCTTTATTTTATTCTCCTTGCAAAGGTAAAGTTGTTACGTACATGCTTAAATGGCACAGAGGGGAGTAGCGGGATAGCTCTATTCTTTCCCTAACTAGGCCTTAGATGGTTCTGAGTGGTCAACGTCTAGATTTGGCGCTTCTAACCTGAATAAAATCTCCGACTTATGTTGGAATTGGCTAGTTGGGACGTAGTGAGGGTCTGAAAGTTTTGAGGTGATAAAATCTCCTCCGATCAGGAATTTTCCCCGGTCTGTCTAGCCCTTAATCTAGTTGCTATAAAGACTAAGCCCCCTGTTCCTAGTTCTCTTGCTTGTGATCGGTGTTTAGGCGCGTTTGCAAAATTGTGAAACGCGACTAATAGCTTCGTCATGTCTCTCCGTCTGTCCATCTGTCCGCATGGAACAACTCGGTTCCAACTAGACTGATTTTCATGAAATTTTATATTTCAGGATTTTTCGAAAATCTCTCGAGAAAGGTATAGGTTTATTAAAACTGGACAAGAATAAAGGTACTTTGCATGTAGACCAATACACACTTTTTATCATATCTCGCTCATCTCTACTTAGAATGATAAATGTTTCAGACAAAATTTGTAAAGAGCATCAAAAACACACATTTTGTGTTCAGTAACTTTTCGTCGAAAATCGTACAGTTTATGAGATAATGTGGGAAAATATAAAGAAGAGGAACACGCCACAGATGACAACATGGCGCATGTGCACCGCATGTTGGATACAAGTACACACACTCAGTTTGTGTAATACTTATTGCTTTTTAACTGCAACAATGTTTGCACGAACGCGCCATAGTGTAACATTATAGGTACATTGCCTGTTTTAATAATTATTTGTTGAAGATTATCAAGAAGGAAAATCAAATTGTGCAAACTCTAAGCCCTTTCCCTTACAGTGAGAGTGGCTGGCTACAGTCTGCATTCTTTTGAAATTAGTAAGCTTTTTCGGTTTATTTATAAACCTTTAATTATTTCACTTCTGAGCAGGAGCGTGGCCGAGAGAGGGCGAGTTTTGCGGTCCCTCCATCTGTAAAACGAACATTTTAAATAAATAAAATGCTTCCTCCCCCCCAAAAATTAAATTATCTTAATCAAATTAAGTAATATTAAACAAATAATTCTAATTATTTAATTTCATACTTTCTACAGGGGACCATTTCAGTTACTCTTCCCGAGGGACAAGTCTCGCTAGGCCTAGGCTCTGCTCCCTCTTTCCTTTTCCAACACATACGAATTGACAATGTACACTGGCTGGGTAAATGAGCTCACGGGGAGAGGTTTTGTTCTGTGTGAGTTAGCCGCTTTTCAGTACCTGTAAATGCATGTACTGCCTAATGAGGCTGCGACAGACAAACGTATCAGGTCCTTAACCCTCTAGGGCCTCCATTGTGGCTCGAGAACACTTAGAGTCGGTGAAAGCTGTGGCCTGCTATTGAAGTGAACTCTGGTGACAACAACAAGAACACACGACCCGAAATGGGCCATCACTCTATTAAGATGAGACGGGAGTTACTATTGTTGATTCCATAATTAATGTCATTGAATGTTACTCGTGAGTAGGTCCCTGATTCCTATAGCCAGCCACTGTTGTGAACAGGTATAATTAGAGTGATTAATAATAATAGTTTTACCACAGTTTTATCTATTGTCAACATAACAATTATGCAAAGTATTTGGGATTAAAGTGTATTAGCATTTAAAACAATTTCAGAAAAAAACATAGAAGAATATGCTACAATTTATCAATTATATTTTTATCTGTATGGATATAATAAACATAATTACTTATTGTTCTTATTAAAAATATTTATACCATTCTTAAGAAATATTTTATCCGGATCACAAAGTATGTGACTTTTTTTAAAAAAAATTCCAAGCATGATTATTCATGTAGCAGTTTTTATTTTTTGAAAATATTTCATTTAGGCTGTACCTAAAACAATTTTTACAAATACATACAACCTACTTACTTACTTACTTACTCCATGGTGCAGAGTCCTTCTTGAGAAGTTAACTGGTTTGCAGCTAGTCAAGAAATTTCCCGCATTTCACGGAACCCGAAGGTTCATTACCGCACTCACAAGGGTCCGCCACCGGTCCCTATCCTGGGCCAGCCCAATCCAGTCCATATACCCACATCCCACCTCCTGGAGATCCATCCTAATATTATCCTCCCATCTACGCCTAGGTCTCCCCAGTGGTCTCTTTCCCTCCGGTTTCCCC
>Ga0123352_10004975_pt1 | contig 19816 bp, 13 predicted proteins | sample TergutLab28metaG_FD_89700 | JGI IMG/M metagenome (GOLD analysis project Ga0123352, IMG submission 89700) | Labiotermes labralis P1 segment gut microbial communities from Petit-Saut dam, French Guiana - Lab288 P1 | ecosystem: Host-associated > Arthropoda: Insects > Digestive system > Gut ... | reverse complement strand
ATCGTGAGCCAGATCAATTCAGTCCACGTCCCCATCACATTTCTTGAATATCCAATTTAATATTACCCTCTCATCTACGTTTAGGTCTTACAATTCGTCTCTTTTCCTCGGGTTTCCCTTCCAAACATAACATTTCGGATTGATGGATTGATTGGATTGGATTGATTGTAATTGGGTTCGAGACCTCACGGTCCCGATGCACCTAGCCTAAGTTGACGAGACTTTTGTGTCCCATATCGATTTATGGGAGCCCTGTTACTTTGCTAAGTTCTAGATGGCCCTCAGACTTATGGTCTTGATATCCTCTGGCTCCAAGAAGAAGAAGCCCAGATACGCGTGTCTGAGTGAGGCCAAAGCATCACACTCAAAGAATGTGGGCAGAGGTTTCAACCTCTGCTCCACACCTCCTACACAGTGGACTGTCTGACAGCCCCAACAGATGAAAATGTCTCCTCAGGGTGTGTACGGTGCGGGTGGTGCCGTGCGTCGCACGGCACCACCCGCACCGTACACACGACCTACGCAGCGGCTCTCAAGACCACCAACCATCTACAAACTGGGTGCAGAAAACCATATGCTGCAACTTAACATCCATAGCTGCTGATGATGGGCGTATGTACCCGAAACATGTCGAGCTAAAGAAACTTCAATAAATTACGCTGTTGCATGAAGTTGGCATTTCATTTTATTTCATGAGGAAGATCCACGGTCAAACAACACTCAAGTTTCCATTTTCCTCTTGTTGATAGCAGTGTGCAAACTGCACACAAAATCAGTTTAATGGAAAAGAGAATGTCTGGGGGAAATAATAAAGTGTTTGTGCGCTTTTATTGCTTTATATTTTAATTCCTGAATTCTAAATCTGATGCTTTCAAATAGCAACAGATGGAGTTGGAGGAAAAAAAGAATCTGGAGCAGAGAAGATGATCAAAATAAACCCAATTCCTCTCCACAACACACAACAAAAAATCACAAACGTTAAATTTACATCAAACACCTTTAAAACACAGAGCAGAACTTACAAGCCACACAATGTACGTCACATCCCCTCCTCTCCCCACAATAACATCACGTCGAAACAGCTCGATCCTACATGTTATCAAACTACGAGCAAAAAAAAAACTTGCTTAAATGCGCGGTTTTTACATGTAAAGCGTGTCGTCATTTTTATCAAACTTTAACCAAAATTTACTCAGTCGAAAATACTTAACACAGCTCCCAAAACTGTCTTGAAAATTACCTCAGTTAATATATGAATTAGTTCTACTATTTCCCTTGGCCTTACGTGGGAACCGTCAGTAATTTAAACCCTTCAGTAAAGCTGGGGCTTAAATTTCAGCTGCTTCCACGGACGGAGGGGGTTTTTAATTTACAGTACGCTACCATTAACCATTATCCTGCTAACGTGGAAAATATTGTGAGCTCCTAACAATGCCAGCAAATGGCAGTGGGATTTAAGTCGGCATTTAAAGGGTTAAACGCACTCACGGCCTGTCGCGTACCGACCCCGGCGGCATGTAAAGAAGTACAGGCCTGTGCAGGGTACCGAGCGTTGCCAGTTCAAATCCATATAACTTTCAGACATACCCGTTGCGTTAGTAGGATCACTGGTATCAGTAAAATGCAGTCAGACATAACTCTTTAATATTTATATTGCTAAGAGGTGTTTCTACATAGCTTGTCTTAACAACTACATGTTTCGGCCTCTATATCGGCCATCATCAAGTTGTACACTTTCTTATTATAAGGCAAGCTATACAGTATACAGTGTTTTTGTTTTTGTCGGCGACATCTCGTTCACATCTATAAAATTTGCATGTAAAATAATTAAATTTCTTAGCAATATAAATATTAAAATTTGTGTTCGAATTTGTGTTCGACTGCATTTTACTGATACTTGTGATCAACTCCTTATTATCATCAAATTTTTTAAGGCGACACTAGCCTCCTCACTTCGTGATTAGAGGAACACAATTCGATCAAACAGCTGTTAGATCCTAAAGCTACAAAACACACACTGCCAATCTATCGCATCGTGTTTTGTAACCGAAGGCAAAACTTGCCTGTGTAATATAAATCCCATATAAGTTGACGACTTTGCACTATACGTACCAGCTTTTTTAAGTTTTTGTGAAATGGACTGATGATGGCCGTTATGGCCGAAAATAGTACAAATTAATATAATAAATATATTGCTGTGTTAGACTGAGTACATATATAGATTCTTAAGATAAAAAAAACCAGATGCACTAATTTTAAAATTTATTTTTGGAATAAAACTGTACATGTTTCGGACAGTACCTCGGTCCAGCACCAGGATCAGGACGTTCCGTCCTGATCCTGCACGCAAACTGCCAGCAAACCTCTATGACATATACCATTGCTGTGTGTACAGTGAAAAACTCCTGATGATGGACAGAGGAAATGTCGGAAACACGTGGAGTTCTATTCCAAAAATAAATTTCAGAAATTAGTGCATCAATTTGGTTTTATTATAAGAATTTATCACGATGCCCGGTCACCTGAACTTAAAATACATACACAGTTTCATATTGTCATTGTTACAACACCAGTTTGTAAGAACACGTCTCAAGCTATCCGTGCTAAAATGCCAACATTTTCTTTAATGCCCGCCGGACTGTTACTGATCCGAACTTCTCAGCTGGTATGTTTTACGCATTTCCACTCAGCGTCACATCCGCTTATCACAACTGTATGTTAAACGATTCATCACAAGGAGCTTCACTGTTTGGTCTCACATTTTGTTACATTTGTCAGAGAGCAGAACAGGAACTGAAAATCTCATGTACAAATGCATAAAAGAAACATAATGCTGATAGCATGTCAGTATTGCTTTATTTCTGAAAATGTTTTTCTGATTTCGATAAATATGTTGTCCAGCAAATTTAATTTTTTGTCACTGTCGAACCAAATATTTGGGAAGAACTGTAACAGATCAAAGTGTATGAGGTTAAGGGTGTATTAAATTCCGGGAATGAATATCGTTCGGTCCAGAATTTTCTGTCTCTCTTTATGCTATATAACAACATAAAGATTGAACTGTACAAACCATAATTTTAGCCGTCATTGTAAGTGGGTCTCGCAAATTAAGAGAAGAACATAGACTGAGGATGTTGCAAAATAGGTTTCGGATGAAGATATTTGGGCCTAGGAGGGGGGGGCGAGGTAACAGGGGAGTGCAGAAAACTACATAATGAAGAGTTTCATAATCTATACTCTACATCAACATTACTCGGGTGATTAAACGAAAGAGATGGAAGTGGTATGTGGCATGAGCATGGGAAACATGAAATGTATAAGGGGCTTCCGAAGGTCAACCTGCAGGAAAGCGGGGTTTACTAGATGCGTCCCGCAGCCACTTTTCAGACAACGGCTGTGTATCAGTTGCGTCCCGGGCTGTTTAGGGTCAGAGTATAGTTGCGTCCCGTGGCAACTTTTCATGTAGATCTCCTTGTCACTAAGGGCTCCAAGTTCCACTTCCAAAAAACATTCTTGCAGAAAATAATACGAAATGATGTTGTACTAACAAAATATGGAAATGCTACATAGAGTGCAATGAAATTCCAGAGATTTTCGGGGGGTTGGGGGGGGGCGATGTGATGCACAACCATGATGCCGACGGTGAAGTCTGCTTAAACCGACAGATATTAAATAATTATGTGAAAAGGAAAGCAATGGAGAACTTGTGTGAAAGACCGTGCAAACTGATACGCAAAGAACTACAAAGCTAGTACCTGGATACTCTCACTTACAGAGACATAAGGAACATAAGCAGGTACATGCATAAAGCACGCTCTTTCCAACTCCTTCTCTCTCACCAGGTATTGAAGAGACACACGAAGTATTAAGTGCTGTACAAGTGTTAACAAGTTCGAAACAACAATTTTTGCTTGTTAATGACTCAGAAAAAAAAATTGAAATCTTTTCTTGCAAAACCAACTTACAGTTTCTCAACTCCATTGATGTGCTTTACGTTGATGGGAAGTTCAAATCAGCATCGAAGTTTTTCCACCAACTATTTATGGACTTAGCAATTGCTACTATGTGCCAATTGAATTTTTCTTACTAGCCAATAAACATCAAATGTTCTAAGAGGATGTATTCAGATATACAGTATCAGAGACTGCAAAACTTGGTGTGAATGTTTTCCCATCAACTGTTTATACTGACTTCAAAACCGCCATTCACAACGCAGTGATAACGGTGCGGCTAGGCTGTGAAGTTAAAGCATGTCGTTTCCATTTAGTACAGACCTGTTGGCGGAAAATACAATCTTTGGTACTCAGTAAGTAGAATGGAACGAAAGACTCTGAGGTAAGTCAGTTCTTGAAGAAAATATTCGGACTGTCGCTTTTACCACCGGCAGAAGTCAGCGACTTATTTGCGTTGGACTTTATATCCGGTTTTCCGAACGACAAGCGAGTGGAACAATTTTGCGACAACCTGCTAGAAAATTGTATTGGTGCTGACTCCACTTTGCCTCCGCCTGTTTGGTCCGAATGTTCTTCATCATCATCACTGAGGACCATAAACGCATGCGAGTCATCCCATGCCCATTTCAATGCACTATTTTACAGTGTGCATCCTAATACTTTTGTTCTTGTATTTGCACTGCAAAAAAATACAGAATGAGGCCTATATCAAAATTAGAAGCATCACTACACGAAGACTTAAAAAAATCAGCCACAGTCAAAAAAGAGGACCATCTCCTCAGACATGGACAAAAGAGAGCTAACCTGATTTCCAGAATCAAATTTGTTTTATCGGTGTCTTATAAATTTCTACCAAACACGCATTTGTAGTTTCTTATTGCTTGCATTTACGATGCCACTTGCCACGTCTGTAACTGTGCATGTTATTTCACAAAAGAAAACAGATACTACGCATGTCAAACCACAGAAAGTTAAGAGATTTGAGGTCGGAAGTTGTACATTTTAAAAATAAATATAAATTCATGATAATAAAAACTACCACGACGCCACAAATAAATGAAGCATTTGTTGGATTCCATCGTAAATACAAATCTGCATTACAATATCCATTCGGGTTCTGTTCTGATATCTCATTTACACGCAAAATATTTTCAAGAAATTGGCATCTTATATTTGCACGTATTTAATTAATTTCAGATTTAACGTTTGTGTTCCTGCTACTCTCGTTATTGCTGTCTGTTCATCTTGATATTTCGCAGGTCTTTTTTTCGTTTCATGAGTGTAAACACACAAATATGTGTTTCCAAATATCAAACATATTTGGAGAACCAACTGTATGACTTATGGACGTGAAACAATGGGATGTTAATGAAATATCACACAGGCGATTCTGCAGAATAGATAAGAATTAGAAAAGCACAGTTCGGGGCCCACGTGGTTGGTACTCAAAGACTTACTGCAATAAAACTCTTTCCGGAGAAAGTAATTTTCATCAGATCATAACAATGATTTGCAATGGGCGATGTTAGGAACATAATGTGCCTGTCATATTCCCCGAAAAGATATTTATTTTTTTATAGGGCTTAAGCATTAGACAGTAACATGACATAACAACTGTGCATTGTCGAAATCACTCAACAATTATGTATGTGTGCACATAAAGTGACGTACAATACAACTTTGTATGTAAGAACCCTCGAATTGTTGGACATTTTGTATACCCACATCTTTCGACGTAACTCATAGGAGTGCGGTTGACAATTCGGGACACAACAAATACGCATGCAGCAGACAACTTGAGACGCAACTGATACACGTGAAGCAGACACCTTGGGATGCAACTGATACACGTGAAGCAGACACCTTGGGACGCAACTGATACACGTGAAGCAGACACCTTGGGACGCAACTGATACACGTGAAGCAGACACCTCGGGACGCAACTGATACACGTGAAGCAGACACCTCGAGACGCAACTGATAAACGTGAATCAGACACTTCGGGGCGCAACTGATACACGTGAAGCGGACACCTCGGGACTCAACTGATACATGTGAAGCAGACACCTTGGGATGCAACTGATACACGTGAAGCAAACATCTCGGGACTTAAATGATACACGTGAAGCAGATACCTCGGGGCGCAAATGATACACGTGAAGCAGACACCTTGGGATGCAACTGACACACATGAAGCAGGCACCTCGGAATGCAACTGATACAATTTCCTAACCGCGGAACGCAACTCTTACTTCCCAAAGGAAAGAGACCACTTGTAAAAGCAGGCTTAGAGAGGAGTGCACACTTGGTCTGGTTGGCCACATCATTTCCGTAGTGCAGTAAACATGTCTGATATCGTAACTTGCGGAAACATAACTTTCCGATTCGCATAACAAGACTAAACGTCAAAGGATATCATATTAGTTTGGTGTACAAAGTATCCAATTTATCATATCTCCGAGTATGGAAGCTTTGTTGTGTATAAAGCCTACATCTGCTGGGACATTCCGTGACAGCTGCCTTACTCAAGAACACGATAAAACATACATCCTAAAGTGAAGACAGAGCAGCTTTATATAACCAAAAGCTTTTAAAAAATATTTCACACGCGATAAACGTGTGAGAAATGAAAAAAGTATTACAAAGAGTCAAGAAAGACAGAAATATCCTACAGTATAAAGAAGGAAGGCTAACTGGATTGGTCACATCTTGTGTAGGAACTGTCTTCTGAAACATGTTATTGAAGGGAAGATAAAATGATAGAAGTGATGGGAAGAGGAGTGTAGAAGAGGTAAGCAGCTACTGGATGACCTTAACGAAAAGAGACGATATTGGAAACTGCTAGAGGAACCAGTAGATCGTACTATGCGAAGAACTCGTTTTGGAAAGAGGCTATGTACCTGTCGTAAGACTGACAACATAATGAATGAATGTATGAATGAATGTATGAACGAACCTAAACGATAAAAGCTAAGTGCAACTGGACAAGGTATTGTTATCTTCAGTACGCTATTGTTATCTTCAGTAAGCTATTGTCACTTTCTTTAATAAGCAGATGTTCCTTTGATTCACATGGACAAATCTCTTAAAAGCACTGCCGATAATGTCAGACTGCTACCTCACAATCTTTCCACTTTACTGACCACACCGTGAAGCACCGTTAGAGTGCTGGCTGACTGAACTCCACTCGCCTTGTCAAGAAATTCTCCGTCTTTATGTAATCTGACTGTCTGTTTTTAATTTTCTGTACAACTTTTGTCTAAAACATTTCTCATTCTAAGACGAATTGAGCGAGATATCACAAATGTACAAATGTCTTCATGTAAAGTGTCATCAGATTTTAATGATATTTGAATTTTTTCGATAGATATTGAAAGAAAATCCACAAATATCAAATTGTATTAAAATCCATCCGGAGGGAGCCGAGTTACATGCGGATGGACGGACAGACATGACGGAGCTAATTGTCGCTGTCTGCAATTTTGCGAACGTGCCTAAGAAAATGCGTGATTTCAGGCTTCCGCCGCGAAGTATATAAGAACTGCGCTCTTCTGGGTTGTTACGCAGCGAGTAGTGGTAATTGATTACCGACGTCTCGAGACAACCTATCGGTTCCATCTTCAAGGGTCAAGAATCCAATTGGTTTCTTGGACCTTGAAGATGGGACCTATATGTTGTCCTGAAACGTCGGTAAGGAATTGCCACTACTCGCTGCGTAATAGCCCAGAACAGCACAGTTCTCGTGCGTAATGAAATTTTCACAAAATTACCTCAGACTGGACAAGGAAGAGTTAATGTGCACTTCCTCATCACGAGTGAGAAAGATTGGCTGAAGGAAGCAACGCCCAAAAGTCTATTGCAAGTCAACAGAAAAGCAGCACTGCATTGCGTTAATTAGGGCAGACAGCTCGCGAACAGTGTGGTCACTTGCCCAGCTGGAGCAAAAATCCGTGCCCCGAACATAACTTAAGCAGGCCGATAGCAGTCTGAGACTGCGCCGTACTGTACAGTCTTTCATATATAAACGCCTTAGGTTTAGGCCCAAAACCCACCCTGTCCTATGCTCTGTCGCCACTCTACAGTCGTCTCAGTGTGCGCCCAGCCTCAAGGCTCGCCAACAAATACGGGGACCAAGAAATTTTATTTTTCACCCCTGTGGCAACGCTGGGCCCACTTAACACTGCAGTTACAACAACCGATTTAATTCATTTCTGGCCTAAAAGTCTTAAAGGCATACTAACTGAGCCATCTAAGTGGGCTTACACTGATCTAGAACAACAAAATTGCGGTTCGGCATTTAACACTGGGCTCGATGATGATGATGATGATAATAATAATAATAATAATAAAAAACTGCAGTTGGGTTGTTACCCACTGGCAGTGGTTATTTTACATATATACAAAATATGAAAATGGTTACTACTAAATTTAATTCGGGAGGGCTACATGAGAAGCATGTAGTGGCAACTTGGAATCTTGGGAACCATCTCAGCTAAAGCCTGCAGCCCGGACACTACTCCAGCCTAACTGCACCTAAACTCGACACAGGTTTTTCTTGGTTTCCCTGTGTCTATAAGCAAATGCTGAGGTGGTGCCCAACATTCCAAGTTGCTACTGCATGCTTCTCATGTAGCCCTCCCGACTTAAATTTAGTAGTAACCAATTTCATGTTTTGCAGGCTTTAGCCTGCAGCCCGGACAATACTCCAGCCTAACCGCACCTAACCTCCAACCAACAGCAAACCAAAAACGAAACGACTAATGTGGTAATAAACATTATAGTCGCGAGCTCCTGATGATGGGCATAGTAATGCCCGAAACATGTTGAGCCTATAAGAAGTACAATAAAATAATAAGTGGCATCTAGTTGGTTTTTATTCTTCAGTTATGAAAAAGATGTACGGTCCAATAAACATATGTATAGCAGCATTTAATACGAGGCATGAAAAAGTCAAGTTGTGTTTTAAATATGTAAGAGGAATGAATAACTGCACATTTTAACATCCGTTCCATCCGTCGCGTGGAAATGATGTATAAAACATGAAGAAGATAAACTGACGAAAGGAAATGTCAACCAGGCGGCTCACACGTGCAACAGTAATAGTATCCGGAGTTCTCCAATTTTCCGTTGCAAGGTTGCTGGAAAACTGTTAACGAAGATGTGGGTTTTGATTGTGGGCGAAATGAATTTATGGTCTGGTCTGCACACCGCAGGACAATTACTCTTCTTTTTCACGCTCAGAAAAGAGTCACTCGGGTATCCGAGCATATTGCTACAACGTGCGAACTGACGGAATTCCGTTTTGTACAGTACATTTCTAACCCATTACGGAATTCGATTTTGTACAGTACATTTAGAAACTCATTAGGTCGATCCGTCACATGACACAGACGCCCAAACGATGTGTACGCGAGCAACAAGAAGCCAAGACAGACGACTTCAGTTTGACTTTACACAAACGCACACGTCACTGCGCATGCACTCATTTCTCGGCGCTCTTGTCATTAAGCGTCTTTTCCTTAGTAGACCCATCCAAGCTCATTAAGTACACTCTTCAGGTCTACGATGAACGACACTGTAATTAGCAACACGACGCAGTGTACATTGGTAAAAAGTTACCGCCATTTCGGAGTAAACAATAACTAAAACTTCAGAGTTCAATATGCAGACTGCTGGCTCCTGCTAAATGTTTACATTACTACCAAACCACACGGCGTCAAATCTCCACTAACCCAGGCCCGCTCAACCCTTAGCTCTGCCTGCAATACAGTGTTATGTGGACCGTGGTGACAAGTGTAATAACGAAATGTTTCTTAACCCTTCCCCTGGCGAAAACGAGATAGTAGGCCGTGGAAATTTTGAAAATCTAAGAACTGTATATTTACGGGGACATACATTAGAAGTTCAATTCGTAAAAATGTGCTAAAAATTGAGACAACCAAGCCAAAGTTTTAAGTTCATTTTCTGTAAATTTTTCCTAACATAATCAGCAAATTTTTGTGTAGGAAATACAAAAATAACAAAGAATTTTGTTTATTACTCATACAGTCGAACACAACTATATTTCACCCAGTAGTACAGTAGGAATACAATTACGTGTTTCGGTCCTATATGTGGGCTATCTTCAGGTTGTGTTTTAACTTACAGAGCAGCTATACAAGATGTGTGGGGTGTTTTTTTGAGGGTGCTGGGGAGTGGGTGGGGGATGAGGGGGAGGGGGGAACGAGGTCTCGTTGTTTCAATAGTGGGTACCATGACCTACACATATTGTATAGCTGCTCTGTAAGTTAAATCACAACCTGAAGATGACCCACATATAGGACCGAAACATGTACTTGTATTCCTACTGTACTACTGGGTGAAAATATAGTTGTGTTCGACTGTATGTGTAATACACAAATATTCTTTGTTATTGAACCAACACAAAGGGGTTGACGCACCTCAAGATAGAAAATGCACAGTTAAAATTATAGATGTAATTGCATGCTTACATATATTTATTCATTCCTCATTGTGTATAATAATTTTTATGTTGCCCGCACAGTTTCTTGGCACGGGGTGCACTAACCCTAAACGACGGAAGCTAAGGACCGAACCAAGTTACAAGGTCACCAGACAGGTACCATAATGTATTTTGACATATACAAAGGATAAGAGGGAACCTCCTTCCCCCACTTTAGGACATCCTTTTTTTATCCTCAATAAGTAAAAAGCAGGTTCCACCAAAATATCGGTGCCTACCTACCAAACTACACGGTACACTCTCCATACTCACCCCTCTGACAACCACCAACATCATAAAACTACGTAAGTTAACCCTCAGCATTGCTGGTCAAGAGAACAATTCGACTTGAAGCTAATCACATGTCATTTTTAGTTCATTTCGCACCTCCAACCATTTCCCTAGAATCAGTTTCAATCATGCCTCCATCTACGTGTCCGATCTACATATGTGGTCACCTTCCCAGACACCTTCACTCGGTGAGCATAAACATAAGTTCTTTTGTGATTACTTTGGTACACTGGTGACATTATTTTCTGGAGAACTTGCTACCACATGTCTTATTGCAGGCTACATTTTCTTGTCCTTCCATTTAAGACCAAGGCAGTTTACTGCGGTCGTAATCAGCCTAAATAAAACCAACTCGAGGGAGGAAAATTCTAACTAGGGTTACTTACTGTGGAGTTTGCAGTTGACCTTGGCAATGGTTTGCGCTAATAAAAGGTGACCGTCCCTTGCTGTTGTCCAGCATCCGACGTGAAGACTGTCCGCTAGCGAGGTCCTGACCTCACTAGCAGTCAACCTAACTAGCATGACAAATATCTATTTCTGTGTATACAGTGTTGAGACTCCTGATGATGGACAGTAGATCTGTCCGAAACATGTAGAGTTCTGTACCAAAATAAATTTGAGAAGTAGTGCATCTCGTTGGCTTTTATTATAAGAATATAGCACGACGCACGGTCCTCTGAATGTCAAATTCATGGAACATTGTTGTCTCCTGGTGCGTGATTCCGTGTAGTTTGGTACATATCAACGTTTTGTAGGAAAGACCTGCTTCTGACTTCAAGGTAGAAGAATAAGTGGATTTCGGCTTACTCTTATATTCTGAAGAAGGCAGCAGCACACTCCTTCGAAACGTTTATATCTATCAAAGTGCACGGTGTCAAGTCTCAGAAGACTAAAACCTTCGCAGTCGTCACCGTCAGAACTTCGAAACTCACACGATTAAGACAGGTGGTCTATACCTACAGTATATTTATTCTCGAATACTTGGATTATGTTACTGAAAAACTTCACCCCCACAAAGGCGACAAACTTGCATCGAATTTGAAGTGAAATGTTTTACAGCATATAATACAGACGTGCTATGAATGTAATAGCTCCTTTTTTTAACATGACAGAAAGGCTTCCTCTCTTCAAACGTAACAGAAACTCCTATAACATCTCTTCTATTACAGCCATGAGCACCACCACTCACCCTGCTTGAATTGATAACACTGAACACCATGACTTTTATGGCTGGGTAACATTTAGTATGGTAGAGCCGTAAAACAGCTCTTGCACATTAAATCTACAGCTTACATTCTCTTTATACAGCACTGTCTTCTGAACACTCTTGTTTGTTTGTTTGTTTGTTTGTTTGTTAACGTGTAAATGTAAAGGTTAAAATAAAAATCCTGAGAAAATATAAATACTTCAATTTTCGTCGACACAAATTGTCCAGAAAATGGGGGGTTATGATTTACGTTGACAGTCTGACTTCACATTTTAACAATATTCAGGCCCTTCTCACCTTGTCTGTGCAGTTAAGCAGCGGATAGACTTTTAAAGGAATACAGATACAGTCCATTGACATTCACTTTACACAGCAACTAAACAATTTCTTTTATTTAAAATTTTAAGTGTTTTGCACTTCGTACATCATAAAATACTTCTACATCTTCAGTATACCGCTGTCTTTCTTCGATCCCAGGTCAGAGAACAAAGAAGCACTTGGACAAGGTTTACTTACACAACTTCTTGTGAAAAAAAGCCAACTTCGTGCACAATTTTTCTAAGTATGTTTATTTCTTTTCTCTACATGTTTCGGGCGACTTTGTGTATGGATGACTGTCTGGTATGCATAACAGACAGTCATCCATACAGAACAACAAGCACTAAGTGCCACATAAATACAGTTGTTTCTCCTGATGATGGGCACATAGTCGCCCGAAACATGTAGAGAAAAGGAATAAACATACTAAGAAAATAAAGTGAAATGCCAACGTGATGCAACAATGTAATTTATTGAAGTTTCCTTAGTTCGACATGTTTCGGGCGCATACGCCCATCATCAGGAGCACTGGATGTTAAGTTGCAGCATACGGTTTTCCCAGTTTGTACATGGATGGTGGTCCTGAGAGCCGCTGCGGCCCTCAGGACCACCATTCATGTACAAACTCGGTGCAGAAAACCATATGCTGCGTATGCGCCCCGAAACATGTCGAGCTAAAGAAACTTCAATAAATTACATTGTTGCATCAAGCTGGTATTTCACTTTATTTCATGATGAAGACGCACGGGCAAACAACCCTCAAAATACTAAGAAAAATTGTGCACCAGGTTGGCTTTATTTACAAGATTAAACAGGGACGCACTGTCAACAAAACATAAAATTCAGACAACTTCGTTTTTCCCTTGTCATTATCATTCCATCAATGCTCCGGCTTCACACTTCTGTCTTCTACTACCGATCCTACATATTATCAGTAATTAACGGCGCTGATATAGACTACAGAACACTCCTCTGCCTCTCTGTCTGTTCATGAAGAAAGTTTCCAGCTTTCGGCCGTGTGATTATAGTAGCATCAAATCCACATTGCGTTTAATCCCAACACAACATACAGCAATAAAGAGCATAAATATTACATAATGAGTTTTGGTTTGAATTTTCATATCGCCTAGGCCACTGTAAAGAATTTGAACATACGAAATTCTTCCAGTTCTTGTTAATAATTCTTGGCGGTTTTCAGCGTGTTATTGTCAAAGGTATCTAGACCTTCAGCTGAAATTCACAGAAGATGGTGAAAGTAAATGCATTAATAGCTGATGACAGTTCGTCAGAGTATTATGGCTAATATACTTAACTAAGAGAAGAATCAGCGTTTATAGTCAATTTTCAGTTCATTCTGAGGTAGTTCTATACTGCGTGCCGTGTTTTTAAGTAAAGCCAATCCAGTTTTAAATAATAGTAATAATAATAAGAAGAAGAAGAAGTAATAGGAGCAACTGGAACCATCTCAGTATCACTCAGACAAAACCTGAGCAACATACCAGAAAAGCGTGAAATTAAGGAACTACATAAAACAGCCACGTTTGGCACTGCACACACATCCTGCGGAAAGAGCTAATGTATAAGTACAAAACATATTTCACGGACGAAACGACAATACTTGTAGCACAAACTGTGTACGTACGTACGTACGTACGTACGTAAACACCCGCATACAAATAGTGGGTTGTCAAATTACAACGCCGTGAACACGCCTGTCAGACCAGGCCTCAGGCCTCGACTAATTCAGCATTTATGTCGGGCTTACGCAGTGTCTTATAATGAAAACTCTGTGCATATTAAAAGTTCACTGATTTTTTACGTGAAATCTTTTGCAAGGTTGCCAAATTTCGTATTTTTAGTTTGAATTAAGAAGCAATACTTTTCTTTTAACTAATTTATAACTTTCACATTCCTTTCTTGAAAGGACTATTAGTTTTACCATTTCAGACATTCATTTCTAAGCAGCGAAGCATATTCACCCTCTTTAGTTGTCTCCTTCTGCCACATCACCGGGATTCACCTTGTTCAAAGTGCTGAACACTGCTGCCTAATAACTCGATTATCTCAGTCACTACATTGCTCCCTAATAGAAAGTACGACCGGATTAACTTGATAATGAAAGCGCACAACGTCTTCTTTGGATTGAAATAGATTTAGACTTTCCAAAGGCAGTACAATTTCGTGTGTGCTGATCTTAGCTCTTTGCACTTTATGTTAAATGAACGGAGATCAGAAGTCTGAATATTATATAAACAACGATTAAAAACGATTTTCTTAATTTTAATAAATGTACCGTGCATATTTTATTATTTTGCACTATGACCAACAATGCACAATTATTTCACAAATTATCACACTCCTACATGTTTCGACACCATCGTGTCATCCTTAAGGATCTTGTAACCAATACCTTGCCAAGTTACACAAGTGTTTCAAATGCAGCTGTTGGTAATACAATTTAAAATTAAGATGTTTAACATAGGTTTTATGCAAGTTCTCACATTATGTTCGCTGAAATCTCTTAATTGTAAATTGTATTACCAACAACTGCATTTGAAATACTTGTGTAACTCGGCAAGGTATTGATTAGAAGCTCCCTGAGGATGACAGTATAGTGTCGAAACATGTAAGTGTGATAATTTTTGAAGTAATTGTGCATTTGTTGGTAATAGTACACTAAAGATTAAAAACGATATTTTTACCTAACATAATGAAAAATGCGTCTACATTACAAAACCGAATCGGTTAAAACTGGTTGCTTATGCAGTGAATCAGACGAAACTCGTCCGCTACGTGGATAAAATTCCATTGTTCTTATGTTAAAGCATATCGTACGTACAGTAACAGCTGTAACCTCAAGGAATAACTTTATTAAATTGGATACTGGGTCGAATAAGTACTTCACCAATTCACGATTCGTCAGTCTTCTTATTATTCTTCTTATTAAATAGTCAAACAGAGCGAGAAGTCATTCCTTAAAGCGCAGGTTCATTACAGTATTCACAACAGCCCTCCAATAGACTATCCTGAGCCAAGTAAATCACGTCCATCAACAGGGTAACGTTCATTTATTTATGATTTATTTTGGTGTTATCTAAACGGCACATTTCTTTCTGCAGATATATTAAAGCAAGGGACGCCAGAAGAATAACAACAGCAGAGATGAAATACATGAAAAGAACAGCAGGATACACTTGGACAGACTACAAAACAAATGCACAAATTGCAAAGGAGTTAAAAATAACAAAAATTTTGGACAAATTACTGGAATACAAGAGAAGCTGGATACAACATGTAAATAGAATGCCTCGAAATAGATTACCCAGAGTAATGAAACGCTACTGTCCAACTGGCAGAAGGAATCATTGTAGACCTTTCAAGAGACTTCTCGATACGTGAGACCGGAACGGGTCAACAAGCGGCCCAACTCCATGAAAGATATATGATGATGATGATGATGGTGAATATATTCCAATATATTTTTTTTCCGAAATGTACATAACGTGCACAAAATTTTCAATATCAGACTGATCGCTGAATTGTGTGTGCAATGTCTGCCAATCCGTCGACTCGTAAGTTCTAATAAAAATCGTCCGTTTCACATCGTGCTGTCACGAAGTATTCTGTGTTATGTCAATCAAAATATGGAATTATTATAGCAAAAAAAAATACAGCTCGTTTCTAACACTGTATCAGCTATCGACGCTGATTGGGAATTTTGACACATCATTTGGTTTGCTTCCCAATTAGCTATATTAGTTAGCACGCCTGCTGTGTTTTTCAAGTCATTATAACACTCTATGAAAAGATGAAAATTTAAATGTTTATTCGGACTTTAAAGTCTGACTTCAAAACACGAAATTCCGGACGGATTTGAGATGCCTTCAGTGGTGGGAATGAATAGTTAAGTCCCTTGAGATATGACGTCCTTGAGATTCATATCAGTTACGGACGTTTCGAAACAGCTAGCTTCTCCCATCTTCACGGTAATCAAGGAAATAAATGATAGCAAGAATTTAACGAAAATTTATTTCTTCGTAAATAAAATTTTGATTTTGAGAGTGTCACCCCAATTTTTTTTAATTTGCCACATTTTTAGACCATTTATTAGATTACCAATTTTATGATCTTGTCCCGAAATTTGTTGACGATTCATAATCATGTTCTATGCTAATTGTCCTCTTCTCAGTTACTTTTCTCGTGTTTTTCTTCTTAGTATTTATGTTTCCTTCCAGTAAACGAGTATCGTCAGCAAGGACGAGAAACAAAGACACATGCGCCTTTCAATTTCAACTGAAATTTCAATAAAAAAAATACAGACGATGAAGCGTCTCCTAATTTCAATTGCCAATGGGAACCAAATTTATGTACGTATACCTACTTGGAGTATTTGTTCAGCTGTATCCTGTGTGGAGAAATCTCAACATATCAAAAGAAGTTAAAATACGAATGTTCAATACAAATGTAAAATCAGTATTATTATATGTTTGTGAAACTTGGAAAACTACCAACCAGATAACAAAAAGACTAAAGTCATTTGTCAATAAATGCTGAAGACGAATAATGAATATAAAATGGACCGATAAGATTACGAACGAATAACGATGGAGAATCACCCATCATAAGTCAATAGAAAATCAGATAAAAAGAAGAAAATGGAATTGGATTGGACACACATTACGTAATGAAACAGGAGCAATAGAGAAAACTGCATTAGATTGGAATCCTCAGGGATATAGAAGAGGCAGGCCGAAGAGAACGTGGCGAAGGACAATAGAGGATGAGATAATAAGCACAAGTAGATCATGGAACGAGGTCAAGGGGATAGCTGGAGACCGCAATGCCTGGAAGCTCTTCATGGATGCCCTATGCTCCGCAAGGAGGAAAAGGATTTGATGATACAGCTACCTGGACTTCAATACAGGTTTCACTTCAACACATTTAACTAACCTAACTAGTATCATGCGTACATTACCCAATATAAACATTATACAAAACGTTCCAACTAATCGAATTATGGGCTTCCCTTGGAAGGCGTGCAGGCGTGAATTCCTACTTTTCTCAAGCACATGACGAATATAGATGATTTGGCCAGTAGATGTTCTACTGCATTGAAATTTACATTCAAAATGCTCGATAAATTCGTCTAAATATGAAAATAACCTTGAGAAAACAACTTTTTATATAATTGTGTAAGTAGACAACAACATGTAGAGTCAATTTCAATGCCCAAAAGGGTACACAGATTGACTCCTTCCTTCTGAATTCAAATAGAAGTAATAAGTTCATGGAACCCATAACATATTGTTTTACCTTCTGACTTCATCAATTCTGTCGGTATTTGATCAATAACTGATGATTTTTATCGTTTAAACCTTTCAATAGCCGTCTCAACCTCAAAGAAGTTGGGCTCAACCACAAGTGGATCAGCTGCATGTATTTCACTCGGCCAAAAATAATTTTTCTTTTTGCATATTCAAACGCTGACACAAGCGAATTTTCATCTTATTTAAAACATTGTGGTAACCTGCAAAGTGATCATTTATATCACTGTTACGAAGTTACTTCTGGGTTGGTGACCCTACTTACTTTCACCAATGCCTCTACACAAGTCTCTGATGTTCTTCCTCTTCGTTCTCTTTTTTCAAGATCTTCAACCTTAAGTTTCATATATTCCCTGTATTCATTCCCAAATTTCCTGCTGGCTTCACTTCTTACACTACTCAGATAATCTTCATTAATTCTGCTTGGGTCCTATACACACTTCAGTTTAATTCAATGAAATGTCCTGCTCCATTGCTTCATGCTGCTTGTCCGTAATAATCTAAAATCTTATTGGAATATCGCAGTCTGTATACCGTCTATGCTGCAGTCTGTACGACCGAGCAATCGTGGTTCGATTCCCAGCATGGCGAAGGGACTTTTTCTCTTCCCAAAATGGTCCAGACCATTTCTGGAGCTCACCCAACCTCTTACCAAATGCTTACCAAGCTCTTTAGCCGCGAGTAAACCAACCGGACGTGTAAACCACAACCACCTAAATCTAAAGCAGAAGAGAAAGCGTGGGGTTACACCTCCACCCCTCCATACGCCCTCATAGTGTACACAGGGGAAACTGCAGCTACTCATTAGGCCAAATGTTGCTAACTTCTATTATTTTCCGTAGACCTACTTATGTGGGGACCGCGGTAGCACAGTGGTTAAGGTGCTGTGCTGCAAATCGGAAGGTGGCTGGTTCGATCCCAGCTGGTGCCAGTGGATTTTTCATTGACAAAATACTTCCGATCGCACTATGGCCCTGAGGTCGAGTCAGTCTCTGACAGAAATGAGTACCAGGAGTATTCCCTGGGGGTAAAGGCGGCCGGTGCGTAAGACTGACAACTTACCATCATCCTGTGCCGTTGTCACGAAATCTGGGAAACTTAACTTCCTGGAACCCTCTGGGTCTGTCGAGGCCTGTAATGGGACTGATTTACCTTTACCTTTACCTACTTATGTCTGTACTGTCATCTCATTTTTCGAAAACTACAAAACTGTTTGAGATATTAAGCTGATACTGTTCTTTAACTTCCACTTTTTTTTCTTTCTTGAGATGGAATTTCTCAACCTCAAATACTTCGTTTCTCGTTTACTGACAACCACACACTAAATTTTTGAACCACCAAACAGGGGTCAGCAACACAGTCAGTTCTTCAAAAATGTTGGTCCTCAAGTACATTTGAAACCTCTCCTTTCTTCACCAAGATGAAATCAATCACACTGTCAGTCTTTCAGTCAGGAGAAGTCTAAATGTTCGAGTGTTTCAGTGAGGGAACTTCGAGCTTTTGACATCAAGATTTTTCTATGTGGCAGACTTCGCTAATCCATCATCGCTGTCATTATTAGTTTCATCTAAACTTGTAAACTTTAAACTTGTTTCAGGTTTGCGAGTATTTTTTCTCCACAGTTTTGTACACAAATTTCCTACCAACACTGTATATGATACACTGCGAACTGATCGAACACCTGCTGCGGCCCTTCAAACTCATTATCATCACTGTCGTCTTAGTTGGGAGTGCAAATTCCGAGCAGTAATACCACTCTAGCGACCTCTTAATATTACAAGCAATAACTACGACTAAGAAATTCTACTCTCTTATTACTGATGCGAGCATGTTATATGGAAAAGCGTAATGTATATCTACGTATCTGTTAAAGCTTGAAGAACTTAACTTAACCAAAATTTTACAGGGTGAGCAGAAATTCTTTCCCTGATTACAAACATTTATTACAAGACTTTACGTTGCACCTCAGTTAGAAAAGTTTCAGCTGTGGAAAAATTTCCAACCAGATGGTGCACCTACACACTGGGGTTCACATGTTCGTCGGTTTTCGGATGCAACATTTCCTAATAGGTGGATTGAGAGAGATGGACCGACATCCTGGCCACCACGATCGCCGGATATCACTCCCCTTGACTTCTTTTTATGGGGGTATGTTAAGGACAAAGTGTTTTCGACACCAGTTCCAGATATTACAAATTTGAAGGCAAGAATAACAGACGCT
>Ga0123352_10004974_pt1 | contig 19820 bp, 13 predicted proteins | sample TergutLab28metaG_FD_89700 | JGI IMG/M metagenome (GOLD analysis project Ga0123352, IMG submission 89700) | Labiotermes labralis P1 segment gut microbial communities from Petit-Saut dam, French Guiana - Lab288 P1 | ecosystem: Host-associated > Arthropoda: Insects > Digestive system > Gut ... | reverse complement strand
GTCCAGCTCGTCCTTTCTGGTTCTATGAGCAATTATTTGGTTTTTTACAAATGCGGGCTGCTAATCCTACACCTAAACCCCCAACCTGGAGGACCAGGGTGTCTCTCTTAGTCTGGTCTTTCCTCTTTGGCCCGTCCGGCTTGGGAGACCCTGCAAGTAGCTATGCTACCGCCGGCATGGCCCTTTGAGTCATTAAGACACACAAGCTCCCCCACCATGACAAGGTGGAGACACCACGGAGGAGCTCTGTTGTTCATAATGTGTATAAATGACCTTCCTCTGAGAATGAATTCTATAACAGAACTCATATTATTTGTTGGTGACACTAATGTCATAATTTCAAGCAGAAATTTCTAAGATTTCTGTTCAGTGTCAAATTTAGTTCTGTTTCGTGTGATTGAATGGTTGATTGCTAATAAGGCAGTTCTGAATTTAGATAAAATGAATATAATGTAATTGACAGCAAAGAATTCATCACACTCTACAGTACATTTTGGTTATAAAGAGAAGTATGTAGCAGAGACAGAGAATAAAAAATTTCTTGGTTTACAAATTGATATCCACATAAATTGGAAGCATCATATTGAGAAAATGATTCCTATGATAATTGGGGCATGTTATGCTGTTGGGTCTATGGTCCATATCAGTGACATTAACATTCTTAATCAATGTAATATGCGTACTTTCATTCTGTTATAAAAATATGGAATAATTTTGGGGGGTAAATCTTTGAACATTGGGTTGATTTTTACTTTACAAAAGAAAATCATCATAAATATGGCTGTTGCACAACCCAGAACCTCATGTAGAAGTCTGTTTAATCAGTCAAGAGATTGTGCCTGTTCCGTGCCAGTATATAATGTCATTAATGAACTTCTTTATCTATAATCAGGAAAAATTTTCAAACAACTTGATGTATGCACAGTGTTAATCAAGGAATAAGCATCATCTTCGTCGAGTAAATGCCAACCTATATTGTTTTCAAATAAGTATATTTTTAGCTGGCATAAAATATTTCAACATTTTACCACCTAGTGTGACAACCCTCAAGAAGGATGAGGCAAAATTTAAAGCAGCATTGAAAAAATACTAAATACACATTGTCTTTACTCTGAAGATGAATTTTGTTATGTTTGAAATCATTTATAATATTGTTTTTGTAAAATGTTTGTAGTATTTTACACTAAATTTTTATATTTTGTGTATTTGTGACTTGCGCTACATCCTGTTGTGTTTGTAACACACTTATGGATCCATGGAATATATGCATCCATGGAATGTATGTATGTATGAAGGTAATCATACAACTGTTCTGCCAAGTTCTCTGAATCAACAGAACTCTGTTATTTTTGAAAGATTACTGTATGTGATGACTATTCTTCAAGTGATTTGGTGTGGGCATCCATTACTGGAATAAAGGGTTTTGCTTCAGATCTGTCCTTTTGGATAGCCTTTTTTAACATTGGGTGCATCAATATAAACTTGCTTATTTGTCATGCTTTACCCTTATTTACACACTTGCATTTGATGTGTTGTAGGTTTTGAGTTGAGTTGTTCTGTACAAGATGTTAGACTTCCATCACTGTGCAGTTCAGGCCTTCCTTCTTCTGGGATGTGAAGCAGCCCAAGAGGAATTCCTTTTGATCTCTGTGGCCCTTGAACATGGGAACAATAGGTTATCCTGGAACGTCAGTAAGTCACTACCAACATATGCTGTGTAACATCCCAGAAAAGTGAAGTCTTCGCATTGCTTTGTGAGAATTTTCTCAGATTTCCTATGCAAAGTGATAGAGCAATGTGTAATGCTAAGTGCCTTTAGTAAGGCCAATTTTTGGATCCTGTAGGTCGCTGCCAGTGTTGTGGATCTGTTGTCACACAATTCTGAAGTTCTAACATCAATAGAAACTCTTATCTTTCCATTTTTTAGATGAATGCAGAACTCTGTCCTTATATGTCCCTTTTTTTCATTGTTAATGTGGCTATTTCCAGAGCATCAGTAATTGAATTATAGATCATAACTTTGGATAAATTTGCGTTTGCATGTGTTTCTTGTGTAGAGTCAGACATTTTGGTATTATGGACTCAAGATCTATGAGTTATTTGAGTATTGCCCAGCATTTGGCAGAGGCTAATAAGAAGGCACAACAGCAAGAACATTTACTGCTTCTAGGTAACAGCCAATGACTACATTACCAACAAAATTCAGCATATGTCCAGCACATTGAATGCGTATAGCATACTTACGCTTCCCTACAAGTTTTTGATGTGTGCCCTAACATCCCTAAGCCATGTTAGTTGCATTATCATATCACTCTTTCATGCATTTACTAAAAATCAACTGCACTGCCTTTGCTCAGACAATCTAGTGTGTTGTTAGTCATTCTTTGTCACTAGGGATGTTTAACTCAAGGAATACTGGAAAGACTGTGGGAAAATAATTGTCATATGGTTTACATCGTACATTTTGTTTAGTACCTCAACGAAAGAAAGATGTGGTGCAGATTTGGTGGACAATCTCTAGTACACTGTTTTTCCCAGATCATCCAACACTTATTTCCTAGCCATACATTGGATAACCCTCCCACATATTTTTTCAGACAAGTATGAAGGCTTTCTAGATCCCTTGCTGCCGTGATGTTGCATATGGTTGGCAAGAAATGGATGAAAGTTACCTGAGAATTGTATCAAGCCAAGAAAGGTCCTGTTATGTGGTGAACCTAACTTTTCATTGCCTTCCCTAAATGGTAGTATAGTTACTAAACTATGGGCCAGATAACGGGGGCAGGGTATTTTTCTGTTCTACAAAATGTCCAGAGTGTTTTGAGGCCCACCTGAACTTCTGTTCAGTGGGTACTGGGATAAAGTGGCCAGGACTTGAAGCTGACCACTGACTTCCTTCTAATACTGAACTTGAGAATTAGTGGAACTACATTCGTATATGTTTTTATATATGTAGAATTTCTGTCGCACAAGTTGACACATAAGCTGCATGTGTCTAAAAGCTAGTGAGCTCCCTGAAGGTGGCCAGTAGGTAAGGCCGAAACGTGTCAGAGCAATAATTAACAAAAAAATAATTGTGCAACAGGCTGGTATTAAATGTTATGTATATGATACAGTGACATGGAAAATGTATAATATTAAAAGGGTTCAGTATTAATTTGTCAGTTGCTACAGGGTGTGAATCCATAGCTAAATGATATTCTGTCATGAAATAAGTAAACAAAACAAGCATATTGATCAGTTAGGCTTCGCATGATTTTGAATCCTAGTAGAATTGCTACTCTTGAAAAGAGTTTTTGCCCAAAACATGAAGAAGCTGGTTTTACAAAAGTGTAATAGCCATTTCAAATTGTGTTTTTAAATATTAGCTTTTGTTTTGAAAGAAATGTCTAATTTACCCACACATTCTCCTTCTTTTGACTGTGTCCATCGTCTGCAGCGTTTAAAAAAAGACATTTCAGAAGCTGGCTCCACTTCCGTCTTTAGGCAGCAGAGCACCTAACCTGGTGGACCACATAGATTGAGCTATTCCCAGTCACTGGCTTGTTAAGAAATGTTCCTGAAAACAGATCAAGTCCATGGGTGGCAATAGGAAAAGAGCTATAGAAAAACTAAAAACAACCATGATACTCAACAAATACGGCCTGGAACACTTCACAAATTAAAGCCATAAAAACTATGAAAAGGAGCCATGAACTTAGACTGATCAGACCACAAATGCCACACAAAACCAGAATGCACGCATCTAAATTTTTTTTTAGAAAACAGTTTTAGGTAATGGACAAAGTCCACAAAAAGCAGTTTGTGTGAGTGCGTCATTCACCATTGTCAAAGCCCTGTAGAGCTGAGTAATTTGGTTTTTGAATGACCACTTTGATTTCACAAATCAGCCCTTCTGTTGTGACAGTGAGAGACCTTTTTGTGTCTGTACCACAGAGACCAAGGTCATTGGACTTTGTGTATCTGTTACATTCAAGGGGATTTCAGACTAACATTCACAAGTGTTCTGGCCGCATGATGAAACATATTTGTATAAACTGCCCCAGTCAAAGAACTAGATGCCCATGAATAAACATAAAATCCCATTTTCACAGCTGTTATATTAATAAATACAATATCCCTTTATCTTTATTAACTGATATGGAATGTAACTACATGTTTCAGCTAAAATTAGCCATTATGAAATCAGTTGCAGACATTTTTGTAGTTTCAGATCCGCTGGATATAGCGTATTAGTAACACATCTACCATTTATGTTTCAATACCTCATTTATACCTCTGTCCAAAATCTGTACTCATATAACACTAAGATGTTTGTTCAGTAATATGTTTATAAAATATGGCAGGAGGATGTAACATGTAACTGTGTAAAGCATTAAAAATTATAAAACTGTAAATATATTTAACCTGGAATAAGATTAATTCAACTAATTACAGTGAGAATTTTAATTCAGTTTACTTAATCTTGTTCCTTGTTAAGGTATTTGTTTGATTTTATATAAATTACTTATTTTTGTTATAGTACTGGATATTTTGGTGGATGTAATGAACATGAATAAAGCTGCCTGTTGCATGTCTGTGGTGTATTTTTGGAAGGATTTGTATGCAAGGATATTTTAATATTTTATAGAAATAAAATATTTTATGGAAGTTCAGTTTTCAGTGTATATTGCCAGTCTTTTCCTATTTTAATTATACATTTTCCTCATAATATTCTATGAATGCAGTGATGTATGTTTCAGTCACTTATACAGCACAGTGTAATGTCTAGTCACATGGCTGATAATGCTGCACATTCTGACATGATATGTCATTGTCAGGCAACATGCATACTAACTGTTAAGAGGGCAGTCCAGCTGAGTTTGTAAGTGTTGTTGTTGTTGTTGTTGTTGTCGTCGTCGTTGTTGTCGTTGTTGTTTCAACTTTCATTGGGAACTTATTACTATATGGGAGCCAGAAGCAAGGAAATCTGCACAGTAATTTATTGTAAATTACACCCCGGTATGTCATGGTGTTTTCTTGTTACCATGCATGGAACTGGAGAAGTACACGCAAGCAAATGCATCAGTATCTTTCATGATACTTATTATGTTGTAATACATTTCCATTATGTGTTGTCAGTAGTTGTAGTGGGTGGAGGAAATGGGTGAGTGTAATTTTGAATGTATTGATTAAGTGGCCATACACAGTTGACAAGTGGTGGTCCTCTAGCCTGAGGATTAGCCAGTAGGCTAAAACTCCACACCATAACAAGAAGCATGTTTTTGTATTGCCTGTTTTGTAAATAGGGGAAGACTCACAAAATATGAATTTTATGGGAGAAGCAAGTAAGTGTCTCCATTTAACATACAGCAAATGCTTTGAGAAATAGGATATCCCGCACTTATGTTGATCATTTTTGAATGTGGAGTTGTAATTATTTTTCAGGTCATAGAGTACCAGTATTTGAATGATTGGCTGCACATATCTCAATTTAGCTCAGAGTGGCAGTTACATTATTTTTATAAAACAGGGTTGACATGGTCCTCAGTGCGACAGTGTAGGGGCTGTAATGAGTGTGGTAATGATCCTTTGGGTTCCATAAAATATGGGGAGTTTATTGACTATACTGAAGCAATGGAAAGCAGGCTCATGGATAATTGGGTTTAAGGTTTCCCACTTTCAGCCTGCTACTGTATTACCTGCAAGCTGCCTAGGACCTATGTCAGCCAGCTAAAAGCACCTAAATAATTTTGCAAAGTGTATCGCTAAAAGCATTTTTGTGGATGGAATTGCTAGGCACGCGAAGGAATGTGTAAAGCTGTACACTGGAGAGGAAGTGAAATGACACTTGGAAACAGTGGAAGGGAGTTTCCTGTAACCTCACGTGTACCTTAATGTGCTTGCTAATAGAAGTCTTATTTTTTTACTTTTGAAACTAGGTTTATGTAATGCAGATTTGCATATTAGATTAGTGTGTCTATGCTCTGTGTGAGGAGAGCCCATTTAAATGCTTCTCTAATCATATCTTCATCTTGTTGTGTTTGTCAAATCTGTATTGACTACAGGGACTGAGTAACACAGCATTATGAATGTCATGCATTCTGTATATCTACTGCAATGTGGTTTGGCCGACTTACACAGTCATCATCAGGTAGTTGTACAGATTCATAAAAACAAAAGGAAGAGGCGTCCTTTGTACAGATAATCGGTATGATATTTTGGTATGTTGGTTATTATTCCAAATTGTGGAATAGTAATAATTAGAAAAGGAGGGTAAAAACTGGAATGTGCTGTAGAAATTCTTTGCTTTGCTCCAGATGTGTGTTGTTTGAAGTGCCCTGATTTGTTTATGGCCATAGTTCTGCTTGATATTTGTGGGTGCATAGTGGATGTAGCTAACATAACTAATGAGCATCGTTATAACTTTTCTTTTTATGAATTTGTACATTTACCTGATGAAGGCTGTATAAGTGGGCCAAAACATGCTGTAGTAGATATAATGAATTTGTGATATTGATAGTGTAGTGTTGCTCAGACCCTGTAGTTAATATAGCATGTTTTGTCCTCAGATCGCAGATGGAGGAGAAATCCATAAGATATGGTGATTGTATTATGAGTATCAGATGTCAGACAAGATGTTGTCCTTGAGCTTAGGGATAGGGAAGGAGCTAACAAATCCTCACCCTAAAAATCCTATTTTATAAATTCAGTGCAGGAACTTGGACTTTGATGGACTTTCTCAACTGGAACAGATGAAAATGGGTTTTCCTTAAGGAAGGAAGATTAGAGGTTGTGTACTGGATTCATCTGGCTCAGAATAGGCACCATTGATGGATTCCTGGGAGCAAGGTAACAAATTCTCTGGTTGTGTTACAGAAGATCTGGGAATATCTTGAGGAGCTATCAGCCATTAAAGATGATGTCTGCCCCATCAGGTAAATGAGTAATAAGAGACCTCTATCTGTGTACAATTATACATTATTATGAAGGGCAGGTGTGCCAGCACAACATTTTTTTATGGTGGCACCTAATATTTGTGGGTCCTCAGTATGGAACTTGCTTTTTGTCCATCTTCTCGTGCCTAGAATTTTGAAGTGGCTTCTGAGATTGGTAAAGTTTGTGCTCACCTGTTCAAGGGGTAAGGTACTAACCTGTTACATTAAGTGCTTTGATAAATTTTGTTTCAGCACACTTTCAGTTACTTACAAACAAGAGTTTGGAAATAAATGATTTGTGAAAGGATCATTTAATCATGTTTCAAAAAGTCTTATTTGGGGGAAAATAAGGCATAATATTTTAAGTAGTTTGACTTACTATGATAGTGCTATCTCTGTCACTGGAATATGGAGTCATACATTACAGCAGGAGCTTCTGTAATTCTGCAGCAGATCTTGAAATGTGTGACTGGAAGTATAGTGTTGCTACATGATTGTGTGTGTAATGTGCTATGGTAAACTTGAAGATCAACAGAAAGTATGATATGAAATTCAAAATCTTCCACACACTTTTACCCTGTTGTGTTGAAACATCTCCATAAAATTCATATATGCTATGCTACAGAATACTTCAGCATAGAGCATCACATTATCAGTGAAGAGGAAGTAGTTGAAAAGGCCAATTTTTTTGGTGGATGGCAGTGCCAGTAGAAGAAAAAGAAGTAGAAAAAATCGCACTTCCTAATAATAATCACAGAAATCTACTCCTAAGACCTAATGAAGTTAGTACATACCTGTTTGATGATGTTACACCAGTGTATTGATGAATGTATCCTTGTCCTGTTAGCAGTGGAATGGATGCATCTGTACTTCTGTTCCTTATAGAGGGCTATAAATATAAGAAATAAATTCTTATCAGTATTTACATGTCATGTGTCATGCTCCTTTCCCAGTCCATTATGAAGAAAACTACTTGTATACTTAGTACTTTGTTTGCTTCATTTCTGAATATTTCCAGTATCTTAATTGGGAGAAGGACAATTAAAGCACAAGTGTTTTTGTTCAGACTGGGTACAGATGTAGATTTGTAATAAATATAACTCATATTTTAATTTATAATCAGTGTCTATATGAATTTTACTTTAAATGAGAAAAGTTACTGCATTTTATTCTGTTGTATGTAAGCATGAAATTTTAGAAGCATGGAGAAGGACTTTGTAACTAATATGTCAAAATACCCGAATGCATAACTTAAATATAACAAACCACGTAACAAAATGTTTAATTGTATTTGTTACACATAAGTATCTTAAATTATAACATTTGGAACTTGACCGCGCACACAAACATACATAATCATGTATGTGTTAATAGCAAATTACATGTATTACACAATGTCATTTAAGGGATCTTCACTATTAAGTTTACGAATATTTGTTAGAAGTTATTACCAAGAAATGTACAAACCCTGGAAATACAGTAAGATCTAATTTATAATATATACAAAAAAGAGCATAAAATATGCAACGATATACGTAACGAATGCACAATTATTTTGCACAAAATTTGTTTTCGAAAATGGCGCAACTGAACGATTATGGCGGATCGATTGGATTACTTAATGTATCGATAGCAAGCGCGATGCTACATGGGGCTAGCAGGGGAGTTCTAGCTTTGTAGTATGGTGTGCTTATAAAAGTACGAAAAGTCCTTAAATCCTTTGTTTCAGCAGAAATAAACCAAATAGTATCAATGTGTTCTGGAAATGGTGTGTAAAGAAGACGTTGTGACATGGTTTAAAGATTTATCTAGCTCCAAACGTGTTGATGTAATGTGTAGTTTGTTGAATATGTGCCTTCCATTTGAACTACGGTTTCTCGGCACATGTTTAGAGGACCTCGGGAAGCGAGATTTTCATGAGCTAAGGGATACCGAAATTCGAGCGAATAATTGTTCAGAGTTGTCTGATTTACAGTGCATTAGTGATACGAGAACTCGGAGAAAATTAGCATTATTTGTGTCCCTGTTGAAATCGTATAATCATGCGTGTTCTAATTCTCTGTACAAGATCCTAGCAAACTTTGATAGCAGTGAAATTGCCACGAACAGTTCATCTTCTGATGAAAACCCACTAGAAGAACTGTTACTACTGTATACACTTGCCTTAAATCACCCAGCTTTCTCATATGAACAAAAAGCAGTTATTGGTAATATACTGGTCAAGCTTCAAGATGAAGAAAAAATGTTTGCAGCCAAACATCAAGTTGGCATCAGCGTACTATATGTCAAACCCCCCGTACAGGTAAGGTTACTTAAACAAAAAGGTATAATTCGTAAATAAGACGACGTGTGATTAGTACATTTAATTAAGAAGTTAGATAAGTTTGCAAGTAGGTCACCACTTCTGAGCCTGGAAGTTACGTGTGTGTGTGTGTGTGTATGTTTTTTACAGAAATAGATTCAAATTTTTAATTATGTGTTTCTTTTTTGCATTATGCAGCCCTGTGCACCTTGTCCATCTTCTGAAGAACGCCAGCAACAAGATGTTAGTGTACTTGGTCACTGCCCTGGTATTACAGTGCCACCATCACATTCAGCTGGTGAATATTTCAGAAATTATACACACATATGTAATCATTTCTGCCTATCACTTGCCAAAGCAAGTTGGATCACCCGCAATTAAATGTTAATCTTTATTGCTGATTTCAGTTTGAAATGTTGACATTACATTTGAAGTTAAAAATCCTCACATTTACCAAACTTAACACCCCTCTTCTTGGTATGAACACAAGGCAGCAAAATAAACTGCATATACCTTTGGTAAGACTTTCCTCAATGCAGAGAGGTGTCCACTACTCATCTGTTAAATTATTCAACCATCTTCCACAAAATATATTTAAATTTCACAACAGTATACGTATTTTTAAGACTGTTACAGAGATTTCCTTGTTGAAGATGCCTTATATTTCACTGAGGAATTTTATATTTGTGTTCTGTTTTTTTTAATGTTTGTAATTGTACTTAATTTTACAATGTAAATGTATGAATATTCATATTTTACTTGTTTACTATTTTGTAATGCATATGTTGTTTCGAACTATTGTGTGCTTATGATCTTTTTTTGTTATTATATTTTTATCTGTGTTATGTAATTTTGTAATTTATTGCTTTGACTTGAAGGCATATTGCATTTCAGCTGTTTTCATGATGAATTCCACATTCAGTCCAACTTTTGCAGATGATGGGTCTGTGAATGTGTATGTATGTGGATTGAAAAAGTTATGAAAGTCATTCCCTGCTGTGTTTGTAATCTGAACGAGTGACAGCAACAGTAAATGAATCGTAAACAAATGAATGTGTGTGACTAATATATATTTAAGCCTGTCTTTGAATAGTCTTGAAAGAAGGCTGTGGAATTTGGAAGACAGATTCAAGGAGTCTGACAAGAGGAAGTAATGTGTTAATGCATGTGTGTTGTGTGTTAATAGAAGGAAATAATTTCAGATTTATGGTAACCAGATTTGTTTTCTCTAAGTTTTGTTCTGAGAAGCTGTGCTTCAATTAAAAAGAACCACATTCACATTTTTTGTCATTTCTTTTACAGCAGGAGATGCTAACAAAGGAAAAAGTTCAATACCTCCTGGACTGAGTGTTCCCCCAGGTCTTGCCCTGCCTCCAGAGCAGCTTACTGCAACTGGCTATGTACATGTTGCATTTCCATCCCCTGGTCATCAGCCATTACCATCTGTCCCTTGGCACAGTGGAATGAGTCCCTTGGTGATGACTGGCTTATGTGGAACATTACCAGCAGAAGTACAAGGTGCTGGTGAAATTTCAGCATACCCATCATCACCTCACGTGAGCCGACAATCTTCACCATCTCAGTCAGGGTCTCCTAGCCGTGCTGGTTCTCCAGCACGAATGCAGCCACCACTTCCACCACCATCAGCTACAACACAGCCAGCAGTGCCAGGACCAGATCAGAGTAAAAGGTTTTCAAAAACTAATCGCCGTGGTGATAGGAATGGTTCTCACTCCAGTACTGCTTCTCTTCGACAAAACTGTGTGGACACCAGCGTGATCACACATCCTTCACAGCAGCAGCAACAGCAACACAAGAATATGTCCAGGAAGAGTAGCACGGAGACTCAGGTTTCCTTCAGAGAAACATTGGTTAAAGAGATGCCCAGTTACTACCAGAACCTTCAGAACTATCAAATAGATCAGGTAGGTTGTATGTCATAGCTTGCTGTTAAGTGTATAACCCATTTAATCATAACCAGCTCCATCAAGCACAGTCCTAGTTAAAGTAATAGTTGCTGAACAAATTAAGCAGTATTGAGCATTTTATGAATGCTGTAGATTCCTTAGTATGTTCACAAGTTCTTGGAACAGGTTCCTCTCTTGGGTCTCTTAATACCATTGTGCATTCACCCATCCTATTTCTTTTTAATATTCCCATCTACACCTGGGTATTTGAGTGTTCCCTTTCCTTAAAATTTTCTAACTTAAACTTTTGCTCCTGTCTCATGCCTTTCTCACCCAATTTTTGTTTCACTTTTTCTGAGATCCAGATATTTTTCTTAGCTACCTAACCTCAGACACTCACAGTCAGTTACTAGTTAAAGTTTGATATTTCAAATGTTCTGCCTGTTTGCAGCTTTATTGTATGGGGGATGAGGACCTGAAGAATTTAGGGTTACATAGCAGTGCCATAGTGCAGTTAAAACAAATTATGAGTAAGATTCATAGCACCAATGGAGTGTGCAGTATCGATAAAAGAGAACTAGTGCCAACCACATGCAAGAAGAAACAGGATGCAACAGCTGAAGTGGAGCAGGTAACCACTGATCATTATTTGTGGGGGCTTGAATTAGGTATTACATTGTGAGAGATGTAGAGGAGTCTGGATAAGTGAGAGACATTTCATCAGTTTGGTGTCTGCAGCAGCTTGGCATCATTTTGACTAATTGATGTGAAACATTACCTTACACTGCTAATTATTGTAATTACTTTACTTTGAAATTGTTGTCCTTGCATTCTCTTCATGAGGCAACATATCACGGAATGAATTTTGAAGCACTAGCTAATTTGCTAATTCCAGACTATGGTCTTCCAATTTGTGATACTTTGTAGTCTTGCTGGTGGAAGCTGACATTTAAGTGGAACATGCTGCCTCCCATCTTCAGAGTTGAAGACAGCATGTACCCCCAAAATGACAGCAACTGCAAGACTGCATTGTGACACAACATACAATGCTGCAGCATTACCACCATGAAAACCTGAAAATTTATTTAGAAGCCATATCTTGCATACCCTATGTTTTGGAAAGGATACTATTTTGATATCTTCATTTCTTCAGGTAAAATAAAAGTTGGACTTATTTATGTTGATGTGCAAAATATATGGTATGCAGCTGGCCAGATGTTGTGTTGCTTTGTCTCAGGGGCTGAGACATCAGGCAGGCGACTGTGGGGAGTTTGGCCCTGCCCAGAAACTCACTTGCCTTTAGCTGTTGTAAGTCACACAGTGAGAGAGTAGAGTCCACACCAGGTACGGCAACTACCTACCTTCCTGGTGGAGGGTTGCTGTTAATGACAGTTTTGTCAGACACAGTGGAACCTAACAAACTTCTACATGTGGTAGAACTGGATGTATGTGTACATAGGTTTGCATGGCTGGCTGGAGTTTGAAAGCCCAATGGTGTCAAGGTTCTTAACTTGAGTAATCAAAGGACTGTGCTCATTTAATATCATGAAGGTTGATTTGTTGTCTGCACCAGGTTAATGGGTTTGTCTCCTGGGCAGTGGATGAGGTTCTGTTGATTTCCATATTTTTTGTGACAAACTTTTTTTTCCCCCTTGTCTGTGGGTTTTCGTGGTTAATAACCTGATTGCTGTTCTTTTCAGTTTGATTCAGCAGTCATCCAAGGAATGAGATTTGATTTTTCACATCTACAGTACATTTTGCACCAACAAACCAAAGTGAATTATTTTATTCATGGCTGTTTAGGATTCTGGTTTTTTACTGGTAAACTTCAGTTCTTGGTCATGTTACAGTTTGTGTGAATTGAAAAATGGGATTTCCCTTTGCACTGTGGTTTGTCAGTTTAAAGATGCAGCATAAAACAGCTGTCTGCAGCATATTAGTATTACTTCTGTATCCAGTTAACATCTCATTCCAATATTTGCCAACATTAATGTGTAGTAATATAAACACAAATGTGACATGTTAGTTGTGTCTGCTCATTGCAACTGCTTATTTATGAGCCCAGCTAGGGTGGTGAGTGTGGTAACTAGGCTACAGGCTGAGGAATTGTGGTTTGATTCTTGACTGTGACAAGGAATTTTTCTCATCTCAAATGGTTCAGACTGGCTCTGGGGCCCATCTGTCCTCCCTTTCAATGGGTAAGGGGGCTGTGGGGAGGGGAAGGGGGTAAAGTAGCTGGAGCATGAAGCTGATTACTTACATCTGTGTAGTGCCAAGGTTAAGAATTAATGGAGCTATGCCTATATTCCTCCATATGCCTTAATGATGTGCACATGGATAACTTACCTAATACTGGTAATATATAGTACCTGTTTACTTTGCTCTCAGACTTTTCCATAAGAAAAGAATAAGGTTTCAGGTATCCCAGTATTTGTTTTGAAAACATATTTGCCTGGACTGTGACTTTCTAGAGGCGTCATTTTTCCTTAAAGCAGCATGTTTTTCAGATACTTTGGTTTACTGATTAAAATATTTGGGCTGTATTAATTCTTTAAACCACACCATAATAACAGGTTTAATGCTGTGTTGTGCTTCTGCATGGTTCCACTGTAGTTCACCAGTTGAATTTAAGCACGTGTTTGAGAAGTAAATAATTTTTATTGTAATGTCGTGAATTCTGCTTGCAAATTAAGTAAAGCTGAACTAGACTGCAAAACGTGTAACATATATCACATACAGACTTCTTGAAAATCCGTCCCACATGGATTAAGATTTGTTTTATACACTCTCTTTATGGCTCTGCCGAAAATAGTACAGATCATTGCCCAGCAACATGATTTGTGTGTCTGTGCAATCAAATCAATTAAAGGATGTCCCTTGCCGACCAATCATATGTACATGATAAAGACTTAATCATGCAGGAACATTATACAGTGTATAATGGCTTTCTTATAGCACTGGGGCCAGACTTGTATGACCCTATACTGAGGCTACAGAAAGAAGTCCCATGGATGTTGGGGAATGGCTGCCTTTGTGTCTGTTATTGTATTTCCCTCCTGCTGCCACTGGTCTGGGTAAATCACACCAAGTACTTGTTGCTAGTGAAGTTTATTGTTACCAGAGTTCTTGTGAACCAAACGACAGGCCACTTTGTGAGGGAGCATAACAGTATTAACATTTGGAGGATGTCAGTCCGTGGAAGTTCCTTCTGTAACATCTGTATAGTACACAGTATTCATCATCTATATTAGACACTCTGCAGAAAGCTTTCTTATAATTCTGCTGTTTTTTCATATTTGAACTCTAATGCAAGTAATACCACACTGTTCTTCAACTGAGCATTAAGCTTACTTCAGTGAAGTATTGTGATATACTTGTTAGATTTTGGTACTGCCATGTGTATGTATGACAAGGCTGTCTTTATAGCAGTAATGGAACTTATGGCCTTGTGATTATAATAAAGTTGAACATATTTGTGTGCAGCCCCATGAGAGGAAGATTCAGAGTGCTGGTCATGTAATAAGGAGGTACCCAGCTGTCTCTCTGGAGGGTGGCCATGTGATGTTCCCCCAGCCTCCACCACAGCTACTGACAACATCACAGGTTGCTCCATGTTACACATGCATTGCTGTACCAGTCTCTTCCTCAGCAGCTCCCGGCCGTTACCACCATGGTCAAGCCCAGCAATTTTATTGTGTGAACAACCACCTGCAAACGCTGAACTTAGATGATGCAAGTCGGCACTGTTCCAATAGTAGCAGTGCCTCAGATAGCTCAAGTACAAGTCATTCTCCTCCAGACACCCCATCAGTGCCTGCAGCTCCTCATTGGGATGGTAGAGGTAAGAAATGTGGTTTATGATGCATTGTGTGGAATGTGTAAAGCTTTGAGTTATTATGTTTACATGTTACTATGAAGAATACAATCTTCTGTAGTGTGATGATCTGTATTCTGGTAGAAGTTTACCATTTGAGGGGGTTCTGCTGCATCTGTTATAATGGTAGATGGATGCTGAAGGCAGCAGGATCTTGTGAAATTTTAATATACTTCTGCCAGATTACATGGCATGTCCGAGAGGACTGCAGTCCTCCTGTAAAGATTGTAATTTTAATTTCATTGAAACTGTTCTTTACTGTTTTGCTAGCTTACATGGGGAAAGAGGCTGGTGGAGGAGAAAGGTGGAGCCCAGGATGTGATGAATGTGCAGAAAAGGAGAGGAGATTACCAGAATCATCTGAGAAAGGTGGTGTAGGAATGGAAGAGGGAGGGAATACTCATCAACAGCAGCCTTTGCAGAACAGTGCCAACAGTAGACCTCGCTTGCCTTGTGGACTGGGGAAGAACAAAGCAAATCCTCCTGGACTACAAACCATACCTCGAGGTCGTGTCCCTAACCCCTCTACAGTGATATTGGAGGGAAATCATAAAACACTACCCAGTTGCCGACGTGATGGCCCTGCTGTAAATGGTGCCCAAGTGGTACCACCTCCTCCTCGCACCTCCCATCCACCTCCCCCACATGAAGAGAGGAAAATGTTCTTAGTGCCCTCTGAGATGGTCCAAGTATCTCCACATGCTAATGTGGCATATACTACAGTGAACTCTGCCTCCCAGCCTCCTCCACCTCAGTATTCTGGAAGCAGCAGTGGGAACAATCCTCCGCCCCGGCCAGCTGACATGTCAGGTGCCAGTAGCAATGTGCCTTACACCCCAGTCACGGCTTATCTCCCACATGCACATTTTCCAACACTGCGAACCACTGGTTCTATTTTCCATAGTTTTCCACATGGAAGTTACATCCGGCCTGCTTACCCATTTCCAAATGGAGAACTGGTATACCAGTACCATGGGCATCAGACTCCTCCCCCACTCCCTCCAACCCAGTTCATACCAACTCCAGTTGTAACTTATTCCACTGTTGTTCCTCCACCTAAACTTTCATGTTACAACTGTGGTAGCCAGAATCACCATGCCAGCGACTGCAAAGAGAGCACGATGGAGGAGATGACAAAACAAGGCGAGTGAATGAGGGATCTTAGTACACATAGAATTTTCCACTTAAAATAATGTAGGCGCATAGTTCCTTTATGTCAGTCTTTGAATTATCACTTGTCTGTCCTTTCAGGCCAGTACCGTTTAGACTATGCACCATACCAGAAAGCAGGAGAGTGTTCATTGGAGAAGTGACCTCAGCGACTGCCCTACCAGAAATTGGTGCCACTATTCCAGGCACCTGGACCATGTCTGGTGAGCGGTGAACCACGTCACTACCGTTCATTCGTGTACTGGAAACTGCTACACACAGCAGGTCATGGTTGTTCCTGAGACTCATCGTGATCCTCATGATAGGGGTGTTGCAATGAGTTACTTTCACTAACCATTACTCATTCACAGCTTTCTTATTTAATCTGAGATTGCAAGATTTGTTTTATGATGTATTGTGTGGTATTGTTCCCGGGTGTTCTTGCCACAGTGGTGTGAGAACTATGTGTTTTAAAAGCTAACAGAATATATATATATATATATATATATATATAATATTGTACAAACATGTGTAAATGTCATGTAGTGTGCGTAAGATTTACAGAGGATTCCCCCCATGCAAACTGAATGGTGTGTGCATAAAATGTGACTGAACTAACAAAACTTTTCTGTGTGCCTCTCTACGTGGCCAAAGTCTGGTGTACAAAGGCACAAACAACATTCATATGCCAGCATATTTGACTATGCAGCAAGAATTGAATGACATTAATGCATCACATGCAAACCTACTGGTTGCATCCCACCTAGTGATTTACAGCCAGGACATGCTGTCCCATTTTCCTAATTTTAAGGTACATTGTTTTGCAATTCCTATTTTAGCAGCAGTTTCAGTATGTTGTAATAAGAGGTAAATATTACTGAATATTTAACTTCAAACTAACACTTGACTGAATATTTTGATGTGTTCCGATCATGAATGGCACACTCCTTTGTACTTGTGTTCTTTTTTGATGACTTAAATATTTCAATATAAAGACCATTAGCAACAATGCTGTTACTTGCACAATGAAATTTAACTTCCTGAGAGTTAGTGTTGTAAGTACCACAGGATATTTTTATATAGTGTTAAAACATGCAGATGCTCCAGTGTTTGAGAAACAGACATGTCAGCTGTTAATGTGTTTCTGATTGTTTTTAATGGGCATAAAATATACTCATGACAAACCCTTTTTAATTGGATAGACTGTCAGAAACGATGTTTACGGTTTTGACTTCAGTACCAGATTATTTGGCTGCATATCTTGAACTGCAGAGTTGCAAGTAAGGAACAGCTGTGCATGTAATTAACAAATTGAGAGTAAGTTCTTGAACATATATTATTATATGAAAATCCAATCCATTTTTTATTTCGCCAGAATTAAAAAAGGGGAAGCTGTATGATGATGCGTTTGTGAACGCTAGGACTCCTGGCGAGTGTTAAGTAATTTGAACTTTAAGCAAAAATGAAATTCAGCTGTCAGTCACAAAGTTATCTGGATGCATTACTCGTCATAGTGGGCAGGCAGTGTGGGGCCCACAGAGTCAGTGTTTGTACATGAAAAAGTAAAAGCACATAAAAATATTATGTTTTTAAGTTAATGTGATGTGTGTGTATATATATATACATATATAATTATATGCAGTTGAGTACTGAATAATTAAATATATTTGTAAATTAAGTTGTAATGAGTGCATTAAAACATTTTACCTTTATGTATTAAAAAAAGCCAATAAAATGAAAAGCCACAATATTTGCATTTTAATATATGAAAAGGTTTTTTATGTAGAATTATTTAGGTTTGAAAGGCAAGTGTCCCCTTTTATAAAGAGTTCAGTTTAAAATTTAGGATACAATTCCTTTAGTTTTCATTTCAAACACTAGACAAAATCTTTAATTTTTTTTTTTTTGGTACAGAAATTTTAAATATTGCATATATGATACTCATAAGTAGAATATTCCCTTCTCCCAAGGGGTGTATAGTGTTGGGGAATACCACAGTTTATGGATTATGTTTACACTCATCAAATTCTACAAAAATAGCCTGCTGCTTCAATATAAGCTTGAAATATGATCATAATTATGAGCTAACAGAGGGCAGTGAAACTTCAATGACCAGGTTCAGAAACAATCCTTAAAATGGTGGTTGGAAGAACACATCGTGGCATGGAAATCACAGAGATGTGACTAACAGGTAACATGAAGGAAAATCATGTAAGCTGAAATTCTGCTGTTAAAGAACTTTACTGACAGATGTCTTCTTCTCCTTATACATATAGTGAAATATCACGTAGTAAGACTTGTCAGTATGGGGTGAATACCTTAGAAAACTTCCATTTACTGTATTGGCATCAATTCCTTTTATTTTAGGAAATTAGTTTCATATGGAAAATGTCTTGTTACAGCTAACTGATTTTGGTTTTTTGTATGGTTACATTAACTTTCATTTCAAAACAGGATAAACCTCTGTAACTATGGACTCAGCTCCTCAATGACAGGATTACTTGGCTGGTCAAGTAATTCACGATATTTTATGGAAAGCATAGTTCCATTACCTTGTTCACAGGAGCTCACCACTGGATAGTGAAGCTAAGGAAACCAGTCTACACCTTCCTTGCCCTGTTCTGTATATTTTGCTGTTATCCTTTGGTGTAAAACAGACCCTTACAAGTGGTCTCTTCAATCCAGGCTTTCCAATCCTAATTAGTAAGCACCTGTCATGTCATTGTAATTTTTTATGCTTCACCAAATATTGTTTAGCCATTGAAATCAAGTAGGGCATGAAGGATGTAGGAGAGAGATCAGGTATTCCAATTTCATGTTGGTAAACCTAAAGGGAAGAGACGAATCAGAACATTTCAGACATGTGGCAGACGAGTCTTAAAATAGATCTTGGAGAATCGTGTGGACTGGATTCACATGGATCCACACAGAGGCGGTGACGGGCTCTTGACGAATAGTAACGAATCTGCATGGTCCCTAAAAATGCATGGGCTATCTTTATGAGGTGCATATGTTTTGGCTGTTCCATTGAGTTTCTTAAAACTGATGTACATACTGACAGTTAACAAACATAAGCATGTGTGAGGGACCATCTGATAGTAGAGATTCATTATAAATTGAATGTGAACACTACTGCAATATAGCAAATATAGCCACAGCAGTTAGGAAAACTGTATACTCGTGACAGCACACATTTCTGGAAATATACGCATACATAAATAAATCCACTAAGTCTAGAGAAATTACTTTCTTTTATTTCACTGTATGAACTATGTACTCTCATATGTTCACTTGTGGATATAACTATTCTTCACATCAATAAGGTTTCATATTCTGCATTATGTGTAACACTTTTAAGCACATTTATAGCCTACTGTGTGTGATTTTTGTAGTCCATGCCTATCCACATCTACATAATTTCAGACAATTTAACTGCCAGACATTAAATCTAGGAAGTGTGTCATCCCCGTTGTGTGTGTGAAACTAGGAAAAGGTATGTAGTCAAACACAACTTAATCACTGAGGTGTATTTAATGACAGTGATGGAAACAACTACATGTTTCGGCCTGTACTGACCATCTTCAGGTTGTCTCGAGCACACCCCCAAAATAGCTTTATTTTTCTGTATCTGTTTTTGTTTTGTGTTGTTTTTATTAGATTCCTGTTTTTGT
>Ga0123352_10004973_pt1 | contig 19824 bp, 15 predicted proteins | sample TergutLab28metaG_FD_89700 | JGI IMG/M metagenome (GOLD analysis project Ga0123352, IMG submission 89700) | Labiotermes labralis P1 segment gut microbial communities from Petit-Saut dam, French Guiana - Lab288 P1 | ecosystem: Host-associated > Arthropoda: Insects > Digestive system > Gut ... | reverse complement strand
AGAGTTTGTTAGCGATAGGATGTCATATATAGTTCTGAGAGGTCGCTGGTTTAATATCATTGTTCTGAATGTGCATGCACAAAGTGAGGAGAAAAGTGATGATTCAAAAGACGGTTTTTACGAGGAATTAGAACAGGGTTTTTTTTAGCATTTTCCTAAGCACAATATGCAAATTTTATTAGGAGAGTTTAATGCGAAAGTGGGGAGAGAGAATACTTTCAAACCGACAATTGTTAATGAGAGTCTGAATCAGGACAGTAATGATAATGGTGTTAGAATAGTAAACTTTGCCACATCAAAAAATTTAGTTGTTAAGAGCACGATGTTCCCACACTGAAACATTCATAAGCACACATGGACCTCTCCTGATGGGAAGACTCACAATCAGATTTATCACATATTGATAGACAGGAGATGACATTCGAGTGTACTAGATGTATGAAGTTTCAGAGGAGCTGATTGTGATACTGATCATGATCTGGTGTTTGCAAAAGTTAGGGAAAGATTGGCAGTAAGTAAACAGGCAGCACAGAGGTTTGATGGGGAAAGATTTAATCAGAGGAAGCTAAATGAGCTGGAGGTTAGGAAACAGTATCAGATTGAGATTACAAAACAGGTTTGCAGCTTTGCAGAACTTGTGATGACAAGGACATAAATAGGGCTTGGGAGAACATTAAAGACAACATAAAAATCTCAGCTAAAAGGAGCCTGCAAAGAATTAAGCAGCATAAACTATGGTTTGATGAAAATGTTTAGGTTTTTTTAGATCAAAGGAAACAGGCTAAAATGCAGTGGACACATGACCCAAACCAAAACAATTTAGATAATCTGAACTATGTTAAGACGTGATGCTAGCAGACATTTCAGGAACAAAAGAAGGCATATCTGAAAGCTAAAATTGAGGAAATTGAAACTAACAGTAAGATCAAAAATATTAGGGACTTGTATAGGGGCATCATTGACTTTAATAAGGGTTACCAGCCTAGAATTAATATAGTGAAGGATGACAACTATGATTTGGTTGCAGACTCCCACAGTACTTTGGCTAGGTGGAGGAACTATTTCTCCAAGATACTGAATGTACATGGGGTTAATGATGATAGGCAAACGGGAATACACACAGCAGAACCACTAGTACCTGAGCCAAGTGGCTCTGACAATGAGTTGGCTATTGAAAATCTAAGAAGTCACAAATCACCACGTACTGATCAAATACCAGCAGAACTGATTAAAGCAGGGGGTAAGACAATTTGCTGTGAGATTCATAAACTTATTATTTCTATTTGGAACAAGGAGGAATTACCTGAGGAGTGGAAGGAGTCAATCATACTACCTATCTATACGAAGGGGGATAAAACACATTCTAGTAATTATAGGGGCATATCACTTTTGCCAACTAAGTACAAAATTTTACCCAACATCCTGCTGTCAAGGTTAACTCCATATGCAGAGGAAATTATTCGGGATCATCAACGTAAATTTCAATGCAGTAGGTCAACTACTGATCATATATTCTGCATTTGTCAAACACTTAAAAAAAAATGGGAATACAGTGAAGCAGTGCATCAGCTCTTTATAAACTTCAAGAAAGCTCATGATTCAGTTAGGAGGGAGGTCTTATATAATATTCTCATTGAGTTTGGTATCCTCATAAACTGGTAAGGCTAATAAAAATTTGTCTTACTGGAACATATAGCACAGACCGGGTAGGCAAGTATTTGTCTGACATGTTTCCTATTAGGAATGGTTTGAAACAAGGAGATTATCTATCGCCATTGCTTTTCAACTTTGCTGTAGAGTACGCCATTAGGAGGGTTCAGGTAAACCAGGATGGCTTGAAATTGAATGGTACACACCACTTTCTCGTTTACGCCAATGATGTTAATATATTGGAAGGAAGCGTATATACTGTGAAGGAAAACACAGAAGGGTACATAGTGGCTAGTAAGGAGATTGGACTAGAAGTAAATGCGGTTAAAACTAAGTACATGGTCATGTCTCAAGATCAGAATGCAAGACGAAGTCACAGTACGAAAATTGGTAATAGTTCCTTTGAAAGGGAGGAAGTAGTCAAATATTTGGGACAACTTTAACAAATCAAAATTTTATTCAGGAAGAAATTAAGAGCAGATTGAAGGCAGGGAATGCTTGCTATCATTCAGTGCAGAATCTTTTGTCTTCCAGTTTGCTACCCAAACATTAAAGATTAAGATATACAGAACTATAATTTTGGGTGTGAAACTTGGTTGCTGACACTGAAGGAGGAACGTAGGCTGAGGGTTTTTGAGAATAGGGTGTTGAGGAGAATATTTGGACCTAAGAGGGATGAGGTAACAGGGGAATGGAGGAAACTATACAATGAGGAACTTAATGATCTGTACTGCTCACCCAATATTGTGTGATTGATAAAATCAAGAAGAATGAGAAGGGCAGGGCATGTGGTGCATATGGGGGTGGGGAGAAGCACGTACAGGGTTTTGGTGGGGAAACCTGAGGGAAAGAGACCACTGGTGAGACTAGGCGCAGATGGGAGGATAATATTAAGATGGATCTTCAGGAAGTGGGATGTGGGGGTATGAACTGGATCGAGCTGGCTCAGGATAGGGACAGGTGGCGGGCATTTGTGAATGCAGTAATGAATCTTTGGGTTCCATAAAATGCAGGAATTTCTTGACTAGCTGCAAACTGGTTATCTTCTCAAGAAGGACTCTGCTCCATGGTGTAAGTAAGTAAGTATCACATTATAAGCAGTCCTTTTAAGAAATGTTGTATCTTAAAAACAATTTACAGGCACCATTCATAATATGAGATAAAAAAAATGTGTCATTGTTGCATGGAAGACTGAATTCACAGTTCCCTGGTAGTTGCACAGGCAGTGAGTATATAAACCAAGTAATACTCCTGCATGCAGATATCACACATTTGTATACCAGTGAAGTTTGACTGTCATAATGTAAGTCTATAAAACTATACTTACAAACAGCAATGTGCTCTTGGATAAACTCTGAGGTTGCCTGAGGACATACTATGATATATGGTCAGGGAGGTGTGTAGCAAGGGCATAGTGTTAAACCTCTGCCATTGCAGATATTCAGGTGTTTTGTGGCAAAGGAGTTTTGCGATGGCTGGAACAGTGGAGTGGGTAAAGGGTGTGCCACATGTGGATGATATGACAGCCAATGAGGCCGAAGTAAGCCACACAGTGACACTGCACATCTGAAAGACATCCCTGGGATGTGCAAGATCTCATTTGGCAACATACTCCACCAGCTCTGGAGAGCGCTAACGGAACCATAATGCACTGGCCAACCTCTATTCATAATACCTCCAACATGAAAGACTTCTCTGGCATGGTGGCAGTGTAAATCTGTAAAATATGCCTCACATTCTCCAGACATAAGCCCTTGTGACTTTGATCGATGAAGGAACATTTTTGGGGGAAGTGGTTCTGCAGACAGAGGGAGGAAAAACCAGTCTGTGGCTGGTAACTACTGCTGTCTGTGAATGTACAAGAACATCCATGGGAAAGGAATATAATGAGATGCTGTAACTACTCTTGGATGCCAGTAAGCTGCCACTATTTTCTTTCCAGTCCTCCTTGTTCAGTTTTAATACAAAAAGCCATTACATTATATAACATTAACCACTTCTTTCTGTGACATTTTTTAACCAGATGTAAGTATATTGACAACAGCATGTGTAATACTTTTACAGCAATGTAATTTCATCAGTGACATCAATAACCTTCAAAGAGAGCATGTCACTTTAAATCCAATATGAACATTATGAAGACAATACTGCAAAAACTGTTAAGACATCCGTGTGACATGTGAAAATAAGTCAGTAAATACCCATTAAATTTATTAGTAACACCAAACGGCCTTCAGGAAAGTTAATTTTGAAAAGCAGTTGGCTTTAGTAATGTTAGGCATGCTCATAGTCTTGGGGTTAGGTCTGCATCACTTGGTGATTGCTGTCAGACAAGCACCACACCCACAAACCCACACTTGGGAAGAGGATAACGAATGGCTTATTAAAGTACACACTATGTCATAAGATCTGAGGTTCTCACAGGCATGATGCCGATGATTCAAGTCTTCTGGGATGTTTCACTGTGAAAGCTGGTAAACAGTCACTGACATCTGGAAGGATTGCAATGCACTAGCTTCAAGATAAAGTACTCCAATAAGAATAGTGGACTGCTTTACCCTGAAGAAGAAGGCACTATGAACATTTGAAATGTCAGTAACTACTTTCCAGCCAGCACATAACATGCCAGAAAACTTTAAGATACATTCATCTTGGAACTGAGAATGTACCAGTGCTGTAAATTTTATTTATGCATAACAATGATTGAACACCCTTCTTAAGATCTTCAAAAAATGTTGAGCACACAGACAATACATGGCGGGCAACTCCTGGGCCACAGGCCAGATTCAACCTGCTGTGAAGTTACATGGAAAGTAATTATCAATATCCTGGACTTATTTAACAGACATCTTGTCTGGCCAACAATTTCAGTTTATGGAATTCACAGACTATAAAATGTGTATAACCTGCAGCATGTACAGTGTACAGGAAAATATTTAGAAAAAGGCATAAAAGGGAAAATAAGCAAAATAAATGTAAAAATAGAAACGCATACATGGAGGGGACTGCACACTGTGACAGTTAGTTGTTAAACAGTGAGCAGTTCCATGATTTGTTATTAAGAACTGAATTCAATAAATACCAAGTATCAAATATGCTGTACGTTTTATTTCCTTAGAAACACATTAAGACATGCAAACATATGCATAAAAATGATGGATTAATATTGTTTGGACAGGCCTATTCAACATAATATGTCAAAAAATGTTTCTAAAATAAATTTTGAAATAAATAATTGCTTCTGAATGCTAAGCAACCTGTCAGGTGCCTGTGAACAGTGACCATAACAGCCAGGTCAAGATCGGAAATGCCAGGAAAAAGGAAAATAAAATTGTTACAGATTACAGGATTTTAAATTTAAAAAGCTGTCAACTGCAAATGAATCTTTTTAAGGTACCTGTATTTTAATTTCTGTAATTATTTAAATATAATATAATTGCTTCTGTTCCTATGTATTATAAATTTCTGAAAGTTTTTAAGTTCCATTGAGTGATCCTTTGTCAATGGACCTGTGTAAATGTAACATAATTTAGATTTGTTTTTAAAACAGCATTCGTTCCATTTAATGTTTTATTCTTGATGTTCAGTTAACAAAGATGCCATGTTAATTATTGTCTACTAATTTTAGGGTACACTTTAATATTAAAATACTAAATACATATTATAATAAATTGCTTACATTTCTCACACGTGTTTCTAAGCTTTTGGTTACCTATAATAAGTCGCGGCTTGGAAAGAAAACTAACTTTGGAAGTCATGTACTTAAAAATTACAAATATAACTGTCAGAGTGTGGATTCAAAAAGTATTTGTAACAATTAAATAAGAAAAGAGGTACCTTACTATTATAACTTGTGCTTCTACCTTTCCTCATGCAACTACTGCCAAAACAAGACTCATTGTTACGTACAAAACGTATTAAAAGCACACCGATTTTGTATTTACATCATGTAACTTCTTGTAACATCACACTCATAATAAGTTATTGAACTTGAGCTAAATGTAAGTGCTTCTGATGATGGTGTGTTACACAAACATGACTTATTTTGGACATCATCCAGGGCTTAAGTTTTGTTTTCAGACACTTTAGAAACTGAGTCTGTTGTCATCATCAGTCATACAGGTTCCTGCTCTGTCAATTGAAATGTCTTGCACTGCCTGTGATTGCCACTAGCGTTTTCTAAGAAGGCATAAGAACCTTTCTGACTATAAACAGACGCAAGTTCCTGAAATCTTAATGTCACAAATAACAGCCATGTTTAATTAATATACTTCTTAAACAAAAGTATGAACTGATACGACTTCCCTGCAACATCAGTTATGGTAGTGCCTTTTTAAGGTACAGATATGCAGTCTACTCGAGTTGCAATAAATTCAATAATTCTGCTCATGTTACATGATTCATTCATAACTTTTAACTATTACTAATCAAAGCAGTGATTTTCATGATCCACCAGAAGTTGTCTCTAAAAAATATCCATTCCACAATATGACTGGCAAGTGAAATGTGGCAGTGGACAGAAAGCACATACTATTCCTGTTTTGAGAAGTGATGTGAAAACTAGCAACTATGTCATGCAGTAAAATTACATGTAACTTTTAATTATGAAACATACACTTCTTAAACATTTGCTGGCCATAGGAACTAAACATCATTGATTGTCATTTCAACCCAAACACACTTACGTCATTACTCTTGTGCTTATATGTGCACAAAGTTACAGCATATTCCATTCTGTATTTCTAGAGCTGATGCTTTGCTTTTGGGGTACATTTCCTAGTGACACAACATCCATCACAATTAAATCCATCTGACCAACATCTGTGCTTCCACTCAAACCAGGAAATTATGCTTGAAAAAAAAATGATGATGCTCTATGAATAAATTAATTTTGAGTTATGCCACATTTCCAGATGTCACGTAGTTTGTGGATGTGTACTGAACCTATGTGATGACTGCTCAGTGCTTGAGATACACTGTATTGCTAATACTGAACAATTAGTGTGAACAAACTGAACCTGTTAGTTGGAAAAAGTAACATGTCCACATTTCAGCCAGTAGACATGTTTGCTTTTCCCGCCAGTAGATTCAGCTGATGTCAAGGTTTGAAACAGTTCTGTTTGTTTTAAGTGTTTGTAAAAAATGTACGTCGGAAAAGAAGTTTCAATAGAGACAGCTTCTGTTGGCACAAAACATAATTGTGATTTTTTTTTCAGTTTTTCACCGTGCATATTGTCAATATTCACAATAATCACCAACACATGCATGCTTTTTCATTTGACACTATAAAACTTTAATTTGTTAAAATAGTTAAAATCTCCGACATGTTTCGGTTTACATTTAAACCATCTTCAGGGAGCTATTAGTTCATACTAAAGTTACTTATCTCTTGTTCATATGATGGCGTTGTAGTAGCATGTCTGTAATAAAATATGCTATATTAGCTATCTTTTTCTAAAATTTCATTCATATTTTATTACAGACATGCTACTACAACACCATCATACCAACAAGAGATAAGTAACTTTAGCATGAACTAATAGCTCCCTTAAGATGGTTTAAATGTAAACTGAAACATGTCGGAGATTTTAACTATTTTAACAAATTAAAGTTTTATAGTGTCAAATGAAAAAGTGTGCATGTGTTGGTGATTACTGTGAATAATTGTGATTATTTTGTAACACCTCCAATGTACAACCATTAGGCATAAGGCTGAAAACCCCACCCTATGAAAGAGAAATCATAATGCAGCCTCTACTACATATTACCTGATGGGAACCACATGTTGCCATATGGCACAAAGCTGAAAGATACAAGGGATTTGATAGGGAGGAGAATTTTATAGTACCAAAGGTTAACACCTGGAAGTACAAGGTCCTGGAAAGGAAGATGAAGAAAACGTACACAGAGGAGGGCAAGACCCAAACTGCACTGCAGTGTCAGAAAGAAGAAGACAAATCCGTAACACGGTATTTTGTGTGTATCCATCTATAATGGATACGTAAGCCTGGTGAACTGTATAAATGTACAATAGAGGTGGGTGGAATGATAATTACATTTCTTCATGTAGAAATTGTAAATTGTCATGTTAATAAATTACACATATATTAAGGTATGAATTTATAGTTTTCTCCCTAGCAGCATTTCAGACTTGCAACAAAACTGCGAAATGTTCCTCCAGCTACATGGTAAGCCATACATCCTGTGACCACCATAATGCAATATCCTGGCAAAAGTGATGCCAGATATTGTTCGTCCTGATTCATCAATGTGAAACATGAAACTATCATATGGGTACCAATTACCCATGCAATATGCAGGTAGTTTCTATTGTCCATTCCAGAAAAAAAGATAACACTCCAGAATGTGTGAAGCAGGATGAAGCAAAGAGCAGTGGCTGCTGACGTAAGGAAGAACCAATCAGACCCATCCTTAAGACCCATTGTTGCAGGACCTGGAATGAAAAAAACTTAATAGCACATACATGTAAACATGACTGGATGTATTAACAATTCTGGGGGGCTAAATGTGACCTCTTCATTGTAACTTATGACTCTGCTGTCACTGAGTATAATGTAATCAACATTTATTACAGCAATATTAAAGAAAATTAGCCATGTATTTCTTATGTTTAAGGCTTCATCTGCTAACTTCATGTATTAAAGCACGTGTATGTGTGGGGTTTGTTGTGGAGTGGGCAGCGGGACAGGTTTTTCTCTGAGTACTTCAGTTTTCCCATTAATACCACTGCACCAATGCTTCCCATTCAGTCATTCATCTATTACTGATGCCATATTATCTTATAAATTAAGAATATGTAATCACTTGTAATACCAAACATGAATACAGCTGACTAGGATGGGCACTAGATGAATAAAGAGAAACTAAATGTTAATATGTATTTTTGCATTACAATCTTCAAATGAATTGTCTTCAGCATCATGATACATTCTTGTTAAATGCTTGTGTTACAGTCCTAAAAACAGCAATTCCAAACAGAGCAACAACAATCAATACTAATCTGAGCCCAGGTAACATTAAATGAATCTTCTCTCACTAAAAATTTGTCAACATTACACGAACCAACACTGTTTGGAGTGACATTAAGAGCGCTGCCTGTATACGGCAGTAAAGTTGTGTCATACGCACAGGTTTGAAGTGTAGAGACTCTTTGTAGATATGACACTCTCCAAATTGTAATGGGATGCAGTACAGCAACCAATGGCTCAAGTTTAGTAGCTTACATTTATTGTGTTTTTGTCTACTATAGAAATAAGCTGTGCAGTTGGTTCTTTGCACTTTAAATGAGAGAAGGTAAGGTTTCTGTTCAAGACAGTATGCAATATTACGCCATAACAGCACTTTTATCACAATACAAAAAAGTAAATGTTAATAAGTAAATGTTAGGGAATAAAAAAGTTTGCTGTAAGTTGGCCCTCTTTGTTACCACTGCTGCTAAACCTACTTTTTTTCCCCAACCTCCCATACTTGTGAATTTAAATAACATTATCCCTCAGGAGAAAAGAGTAACGCATATTACACTGTGAGAGTAGTTGGCTATTGTTGTTGTGCTGTCTGCTGCCTCCTTTAGTTTGCAACACTGTTTAATGCTCAAATATGTCAAAAACAAAGAAATGTTCAAATATATATTAATGCTAGCAAATAATACACCAATATACAAGAGGAAGGTCAAAACCAAAACCTGTAATCACTGACAAGTTTCATTATTAAGGCATCACCCCCTTTTCAGAACTGACTGTCTATGATCTAAGAAGCATCAACATAAATGGTAACTTTAATTCATCAGTGGTATTACATAGCCAGGCACAAGCAAGTCATCACAAAGAATAACACTGCAAGGACAGGACAGGGTAAAGGTGGAGTAAGAGGTTCTTACTGCAGAAGCTGAAATGTAATTCAGTTCTACCTGTTTCAAGGTGTGCAACATATGGAGTTTCAAATTAAGACATGCACAAGACTAACCAACAGCATCAGCTAGTACATTGACCAAGGAAAAAGCTCCACTAATGATTCCAAATCCCAATCCTGCCACATATGCAAGGATATGTTTGTTACTTGTTATTTGTTCAGAGTTATCTGTAACTTTCTTCAGACCACTTTCAGCTCTCCTGAGAAGCTTGTAGAGTAGAAATCTGAAAACTTCTTGTAGAAGCACTGAAAACACAAGGCCAAATGCAAGCTTGCTTCGTAACGGAATTACAATGAACCACAAAAGTGATGATAATAAAAACGATAGTAGCCAGAAGAAGGCACTAGCAATTAGAATTATTATTCTGATTGGGTCTTTGACAATAGTGAAAGTAAACATTGCTAGAGGAGGCCCAAACGCCAGAAATGTACAACCAAAAAATTCCATTATCGTCATCGCTGAAAAAACTTGCTGCTCCCACTTTAACAAATTTTAATGTAATGTTCGCCTCTTCAAACCAGTTTTCGTTATCTCTTCGATGACACACATTAACACAAACATGCAGACTTTTGCGATGCTATATCGTGTTGGCAGTACTGTTTTTGCTAACAAGCTAACCCTAATGCATGGCACGGAATAGATATACAATATGGAGTTATATACCACGGAGTAGAGGTTCAACGTAGGAGTTGTACTTGAGAACATGAGTATGGAGGAGTGGATGCTTGGAAGGGTTGGCGAAATAAAGAGAGTAAGGGAAACGGAAAAAAATGAAGAGAGACAGAGGGAGGACCACAAAGCGCCAAAAATTTCCATTTTGTGTCCATCTGGCAGCTATCGGGGATATTAATGAACGTCAGTCTCGGTGGATCAGTCGCGTCGAAAGTTCCACCATAACCGTGACAGCATTATTCTCTTGTAGAGCGCGAATGGGTATATAAAAAGTAATGACGACCACATTTTTTCGTACGCATTCGTAACAAGAATGGTTATTTACGGGCAGATCACATTTTATACTATACGGTCATTCAATTCCATATAATTCTGAAACAAAATTTTTGGGCATATACATAAATGAAAATATGAAATGGAATAATCACATTAAATACCTAAGCTCAAAACTAAATACAAATTATTGTATGATTAGCTCCTTAAAGAATATAACAAGCCAACATCACGAAAGTAAAAGAATTTTTCGATTACAAAAGAAAGTTATAAGAATAATAGGTGGAATAGGCCGACGTGCTTCTTGTAGAAACCTGTTCAAAACTTTGAATATACTTCCCTTGCCCTGCCTGTATATAAGTGAAACTGTGTGTGAGATAAAATCAAACATGGAAAAGATGAAATATAATAGAGAAATATATGACCACTGTACACGCCAAAAATCAGATCTTCATACTCAGTTTTGCAGAATTACACTTTTTAAAAACAATAGTGCAAATATGGGTATCAAATTGTACAACAAATTACCTTACGCAATAAAGAATTGGATAAGATGCAGGAATTTAAAAGAAAACTGAAGTATTTTTTAATGCAACATACGTTCTACTCAGTGAATGAATATATATCCTTATAGGCACCACTGTCAGTCAATTGTTTGTAATCGTGTACACTTTACTCCTAGTATTTTGTAATTTCAGCTAATAGGTCATTGAGAAGCTACAGCAATGTATGATTTTAATAACACTTCATATTACTTTGTTCTACTAATGAGGTACAAATATTGCTAGCATCCTATGTTATGTGTAGTGTAAATGACTGCTTGTTAAATGAAGTGTAGAGATTGTAAACTAAACTTGACGTGTCCAGTGTCATATTGATGACTAGATGGACTGAATGTAAGAATAAAGAATAAAGATCTACAGTACTTCTATAATGCAATTAGAAACGCGAAATGTAACATCACCTTCACTCTTACTGCCAAACCCGAAGTCCTGCACCTTTACAAAATCTCATTATTATTACTTCATACATACATACTTACATATACATATTCCTTCACAGATCCATTATCTGCACAAGTCAGAATGTATGTTGAATTCGTCATGAAAAAAAGCTAAATTGCAATATGCAATCAAGTCAAATACATAAGTGACAAATTTCATAAAATTATTAAGAACATAATAAATTACAAAGATAAGGTCATATATACACACACAATAATAAAACAAGTTAAATATGAATATTCATGTGTCTACATTGTTAAGACCATCATGTAGAAATTCCTTAATGGAATAAAAGGCATTTTTAACAAGGTAGTCTTTTCACAAGGTCTTAAAGGTATGTATGTTGTTACAATATTTAGATATATTTTGTGGTAGCTGGTTAAATATTTTAATAGATGAATAGTAGACACCTCTCTGTATTGAGGAAAGTATTACCGGGTATGTGCAGTTCATTTTGCTGCCTTGCATTCATACCGTGAACACAGGAGTTAGTTTGATAAATATTAAGATTTTTGACAGCAAATAACATCAAGGCATAAATATATAAACAAGGAACTGTAAGTATATCCAATTTTATTAAACCCTCTATACAAGAACTCCTTGGACCCAGTCTCAGCATAATCCTAATTGCTCTTTTTTGAATTATGAAAACATTTCTCATTGATGAAGATGAATCCCAGAAAACTACACCACAGCTGATATGTGAACAGAAATGTGCAAAATAAACCATATGTAACACTTTTACATTTACAATGGGTAACAGTTTTCTCAACAAGAAGCAAATTGAAATCAGTTTTTTTATTAAATTATCCTTATGTGATTTCCAAGTTAGACTGCAGTCCAGATACACACCTAAGAATTTGATATTTTCAGTGACAGTAAGAGCTTGATTGTTATATACAGTGTTTAATGCGTAAGTCACGAGCTTAGAAAAAGCTTATATTACAATATGCGTCTTATTTAAGTTTAGTACCAACTGATTATTTTGAAACCATAAATCAAGACTTCATGACTAACACCATCAAAAGACCTTAGTTAGATCACAGAATAGACCGGTTACATAATCTTTATTGTTCCATGCATTAAAAATCAACTCAATGAGTTTAACCCTTTAAACGCCAAATTAAATCCCATTTGCCATTTGCTGGTATTATTAGGATCTCACCATATTCTGCACATTAGCAGGATAAGGGTTAAAATAGCACTGTCAGTAGAAACATTGTCATGAAAACCAAACTGTTCATTGACCAGAATATTATTACTCACTAAATGATGCTTTAACCTATGGAAAATGAGCAACTCAAATATTTTAGAGATGCCAGTCAATAAAGAGACAGGTCTATCTATAATTTGGTACTTGTGATTTGTCACCTTTCTTAACACATGATTTTATAATAGCATACTTTAGGCGATTTGGACAAATACCACACACTAATGATTTATTGTAAATGTAAGTGATAGGTTTAGAAATTTGGCTACTGCATACCTTTAGTATCTTATTGGAGAGACCATCATAACCACATGAAGTTTTATTTTTTAATGAAGATATAGCACATATAAATTCTATCTCAGTAACTGGAATATTGATGATTTGTGGGAACTCATAAGGAAATGATTCCCTTAAGTGAAAACATTGCTGATTCAGTATTTCTTTGTTGTGTGATTACTTCATCTACACAATTAATAAAGTAATTATTAAAAACCTTACCTGATTGATTTGTGCTCATAATTTTGTTGTCAAGTTCAAATTCAGTCTGAGTAAACTGCTTACTGGATGCAGTATCAATTTCATTATTAACCCTTATCCTGCTAACGTGGAGAATATGGTGAGTTCCTAAAAATGCAAGCAAATGGCAGATGGACTTAATTCGGCCTTTAAAGGGTTAATAATGTCCCAGAACGTTTTAGATTAATTTGTAGACAAAAATAACAATTCATTGTAGAACATTTCTTTAGCTTTTCTAATTACTTTCTCAAACACTCTGCAATATTGAATATAATGTAATATAATTTTAGAACAGTTGGTTTTCTTGCTCATAATGTAAAGATACTTTTTGCGCTTACAAGATACTTTGATTCCTGCTGTAATCCAGTGGTTGTTAGAAACGCTGTTAGTACATATTGCATAGGAAAGCATGATTCAAAAATAATTAAAAGAGTGTTTAGAAATAAATTGAAACTTTCATTCACATCAGTATGGCTAATAATATTATCCCAGGATTAAATTTTTTAACATTTCAATAAACATTGACACAGCAGATTTTGTTATTAATCTCTTTTTGACAAGTCTAAAATTACCTGTTTGTTGATTAAAAATATTATTTCCACAAAGATATTGTGCTTCATGTTCTGACAGCCCATTAATAAAAGAAAATACTTTGAATGAATTTATTCTGCTGTAATCAATAAAGATGTTATCAATGGCTGAGATGGAAACTTTGGTCATCCCAGTTGGAAAGTCAATTATGTGAAACAAGTTATAGGATTGCAAAAGTAAGGTTACTTGCTGAGCAGAACTTGAATCTATAAAAATATTTACATTGAATTCACCACAAACACAGCATATGAATCCTCTCTGTTTAATATTTTCAATTAAGACATATCCTCATGCGTAACAACTGAAATTTGTACCTTTCACACATTTCAATACGTTGCACAGCCCGAACACAAATTGCTGCTTTTACAGATTAGATACATTGTGGAAATGTAAAATTACAGTGCCACAAGCGGCTGTGACATCCTTTGGTAGCAGGCGTGGTTCTGTGGCATGTTCCTGGTGGCAATTTGTGAAACTATGTAGCAATACATTTGTACAGCAGCCTCCCTCCATACCATAACTGTACTCCTCCACCCTGTCTATTTCTAACGGTACTAAAAAACAAAATACTTAAAAATTATTACAAAAGAACTATATACACCTATTAGGCAATATACCTTACTATTTCTCATTATATTTCCTGCAACACATTTCTGCTCAGATCAAAACATTATGTAAAATAATAGGTCTATGTATTGCCTAGTGTGTACATAATTCATTTGTAACAAAGTCACGCAAAACATGAAAAATGCATAATATCAAGATTCAAAATTGTGGTCTAAGAAGTTATGGGACCATGTAATCTAAATGGTCAGCAAGCACAGACAATTTGGCCTGGACCTACTGCTTCCATCATCTAATGGCCTGTGTAGACAGACCCTGAATGCTCCTCCCAAACATTCATAACCACATACGTACCGGACTATATGGCGTCCTAACTCAGACCATATTACAAATCCTCACAACTGTGAGCGCCTAAAATCCCGTACCAAAAATTATTAAGAACTGAAATGTTGATGGAAATGTCGCATTGGGAGAACTGAAATATAGAAGAGCAGTATATTATTTTACATAGTATTTAATATCACACACTTTTTCCACTAACTGTTTACACAGTTTTATGCAATGTCTCAAAAAAAAAACTGAGTAAACAACCCATTTTCAACATAAATACACATTTTACAATCAGGACCACATATGATGAATTTCAAAGTTCTGCTACAATTATACTACAAGTAAACTTAACTTCTGATTGTGAAATAAAACAACATTTATATGACAATGAAAAGATAAGGAAGATTGTGTAAAAAAAAACCAACTTGATGCACTATTTATCCTCAGTTTATTTCGTCAGTCAACCTCTACATATTTTGGGGATGCCAGCCATAAGACAGTCAATTGAAAAGGTTTTTATTACACACATATATCAAGATGCACGGTCAAGAAAACATAAAAAATAAGGAAGACTGTTTAAGCAGTGAGGTTCCCTATGTCATACTCATAATTTGAATGTCAGTTGCAACAACATAAAATGAAACACAATTATTTCTCTGAGGTGTCATTATTTTTCAACATAATCATACAGCACCCTGACGTGCTTGTCTCATCTCAGCATGTTTTTTAAAATTGTCATGGCAAAAATTAGTCTCCTGCATTCTTCTTGCTGTGGAATTGGTGACCTCCCAAGTGTTGTGTCACTGGCCTAAAAATAATAGTCCAGTGGGCAAGGTCAGCACCATATGTTGGATTTTCCTTCAGTTTCCAGTAACAATACTGCAGCAACACCTTATGTTTGTTGTACACTGTATGGGGCTGCATAACTGTGCTCAAGGATCGCACCTCATGACAGATGTTCATGCCTCTCCCTGCTAATAGCCTAATGCAGTCAGCACAGCATGTCACAGCATATGTTCACATTTGCTTTTGGATCTCAAAGTATGAATACAATGCTGATGACTCCTGCAGCATAGAATAGAGATGCCACAGCCTTCCAGCATACTGGCACACTTTAAATTTTGTGGTTTTCAGTGAAGATGGATTTGTCCATTGCATTGAAGCTCATTTTGTGTAAAATGGAGAACCCATGTCGCACAACATCACCATGGATTGAGAGAACCAGTTTGTTACTCCTTTAAATGATGTAAGAAGTGTAAAAGACCCTCCAAACATAAATTTTTGTGAATTTCCATCATGTATCTTGGTACACACCATGCAGACACTCTGCTGTATCCCAGTTGTACATGGATAAGGTTGGGTACAATTTTCACAAACCACTCCAGTGCAATGGATAAATCTCAAATTGTCCCTTGTTGGTTTTCCAAGACCAGTTCCACCACTTGTGCTGTGTTCACATGTTCTTAATCTGCTAGGCTGAAAAATGTAATCTTCATGATGGATGCCATCCCACTCTTGAACTCTTGGCACCCTCTCTCAGTACACCATCACCCAACACCACCATTAACTGGCAATGAATTTCAAAGGTGAAAATGTTCTGCCTACATAAACTGTGTCACACCACAAAGTTTTCTGCATGATAGAGTTTCCACTATCATTACCACTGCACATAAGCTTATCCCATAAATAGTATGATTAATGGATTGTTGCACCATCAGTTGCATGTTACCTCTATTACAGTCAGTACCTGCTACCACAAAATAAAAGGCTTGGTAAACAAAAATTATAGTGGTGGATGCCTTACTTACTGAACAGGCTTCGTACACAGATTGTTGTTGGGAGACAATGTTGAGAAATATACTGACACCATTCTCCATTGGCCTGTGAAGATAGTAACAATAGATACAGAATATTCCAGCCAAACATTAATGACCATAAACCAGTTTTGGTGGTATCATAAGCCTCGCTAGTGCAGAGATCTCCTCAGCATATGAATCGCAATACAAATTATAAGTTTAAGAATTATATGTGCATAAATGGAGTAAATGATGATGAACAAATCTATGAATTCTCAGGACTATGGGCATCTCAAATCTGAAGCCTGGCCAGAGAGTGAACAACTTCAGCACACAAACTGCAAAACAAATTACAAGTTTAATAATTATATGTACATAGAGTGATTATATGTTGATTAACAACAGCGAGCAAGCGAGCAAGCAAGTTTTGTAGAAAATAAAATGTATTTAAAATTTGGCGCCAACTCGTTTCATGTCGATCCATCGTTATCGATATGTGTCACAGTGCGAAATGTGTGTGTGTGTTTCTCAGTTCCGGTATAGATGCCGCTATTTAAATCCTGTGTTATTTCAGTATGGGTTTGTAATATACGAAATAAGTTATAAACAATTTTTCGGATAAGATATTGATACGAAATGTAACTATGTTCATGATATTGATTTATTCCAGGAAATAGAAGTATTTAGCTTCTTCACTATTTTGTATTATTGAGAAAATAAATTAATTATTTGCATACTAAAACTACAGATGGATTAGTGTAGTTTACCCTTGATACATATACGACGTCCAGAGTAAAGCTTTTCGGGAGCGAGGATCTCTGTTGAGGTCAAGCTGAACATTGATCGCTTTAGGTGTCGGCTGATCTGCTCAGTAAGTATCGTCACAGGGTTGCTACGAGAAGTCTGTGAGATAGCTCCCGTTCAGCGGTCGAGCATCTGCGAACTTCTCGGAACCATCGCGATTGTCCAAATTGTGTAGGTTAGATGGCCGCTCCCATATGAGGCACTGCAGGGGGCAGTTTGCCATTATTTTTCATTATCAATAATATTTTCCCGGAGTTCACATAAAGTTTCAAGGCGTTCATTTTCCCATGTGTCTACACTACAGGTACAGGCGTACGTTTGTTCCAGATGGTTACATACCAAAGCATTCCATAAGCAAAATTAGGTATAACATAATTAGTTTTAAATATCAAGTCATGCAAAATTAGTATCAGTTGACGTTATTTATCGAAATACATCAAAGAACCATACAACTGCCAAGGTACCGCTTTATAATCTTCGTCATAATAATTATGAATTGTGGAGACAAATCAATAAAACTACCTAAACTTAGAAGACAAATGCAAAACATGTGTGGTTATCTGTAATAGTTAAAAAAATTCGTCCAAGGTAAAAACTGAATTCGAATTAAGGAACATTCTTAGGGCAATATGACAACGTTCCCAATCATTCATTAAATGCTCTGTTTGCTGGGAGGTGATGGAAGATCTTTATTCCAGACTAGTAAGCCCCTTCTGAAATTTAGTCAGATTTAGAGATAGGCAGATAAAGATTGGTGTTGTATCTATTATTAAAGTTCTGACTCTCCATTTTCGTTGTGTAAAGATGTTTGTTATTCACGATGTATAATGACACAGTATATATGTACCATGAACGTAAAGGTAGTATTTCCATTTTGTAATAGATATCTGTAGGAATCCCTACGTCTTAAATTTGTTGTGAGTCTAATAATTTTTTCTTGAATTCTGAATATTTTAATATAGAATTGTCCCCCAAAATTATATCATAAGCTATAATGGAGTGTATGGAAGAAAAATATATCATTCTTAAAGTCTCTCAGGACAATAAAGATTTAACTGATCTAATTGCAAAACAAGCTGAATTCAGTTTTGACATTATTCAATCAATATGGTATATCCATGACAAACTACTGTCTATAAATAACCCCCCAAATTTTGTGTGAGTGGTGTAAGAGATGTATTGGTTATTATATGTACTTACTTACTCCATGGAGCAGGGTTTTAATAGGGATTTCATTGTAACCGCATGAGTTTTTAGTTTTTAGGGATTTTATGATATTTTCTGTTTCACCAATTGAGCTACAAACCATTGAATATTTGGAAATGGATGCTTAAAGCTATTAAATAAATATTTTATAGGATTAGTATTGTTTTCATGATCATTATTACCACTCCCAACACTGCTGATTATTGAGCGTGCTACTGATATGAAGTATTTGTTAAAAGTGTAAGCAATCACAATGTGATTATCATTTATTTTATTATTAATGTTCAGTGACTGAACTCCCAATTTTTTATGTTTAACCTGTTTCTGTTTTAAAAATCTTAAAGGTAGTTTCCATTTTATTACTAAGAGTTAAAAATCATTTTATCATAGTGTAGTTTTATTTGAAGCTCTGATAACTTTAGATAATATCTTACAATATCATTTGCAAATTATAATCCATGCATGAAGTTCCATAGTCTACTGGGAAGCTTATTCAATTGTTGCTGCTCATGATGTTGTAGGACCTGGACAATAGTGAAAGGGAATGTAACCTAACTTCTAAGAATTAGCCTACTAACCCCCGAATGAGTGACATTCCGTAAGTAACCAGTGCATCATCTAGTTTATCGTCTGTTAGATCGTGAAACTTACAAACAATGGAATAGAAGATGGCGGACAGTGTTGTTTAGGGCTGTGTCTTCTCTCACATATCGCTGGAAAACAGTGGTATTATAAACGAATATATATGTAATAAATGTAGTGTTTATGAAGGCCAACTAAAAGAAGCCCTAGCTGAACTTGGCTCAGCTCAACTGATCATCAACATCCTACAAAAAGAGTTACTAGCTTCGACAAACACAATGAACACTCAAGACGACAACCTAGCCTCAACGGAAGAATTTGTAAATTTCAATCCTAGGAGAAAGGAGAAGAAATCTCCCACGTGGGATAACGGTAATCTGCTGATACCGCAACAGTTCAAGCACATTCCAGTAATTGTAAACAGGTGTGCACCCTTAGATAACCTACAAGAAGCAACGAAGGCGTCCAATAGTCATAATGAAACTCGTGAAGTGGCCACAATAATGAACTTAAAGGAAAAGAAACTCCTCCCCGCAATAAAGAAAAAGAAAATAGTGATCACAGGCGACAGTCATGCCAAAGGTTTCGCGTCCGTAATCTCGAACAGCCTAGACAATACTTTTGAGGTTATCGGTACAGTGATGCCAGGAGCTCGACTCGGAAACATCACAAAACTAGCTAACGGTGAAACAAGTT
>Ga0123352_10004972_pt1 | contig 19824 bp, 11 predicted proteins | sample TergutLab28metaG_FD_89700 | JGI IMG/M metagenome (GOLD analysis project Ga0123352, IMG submission 89700) | Labiotermes labralis P1 segment gut microbial communities from Petit-Saut dam, French Guiana - Lab288 P1 | ecosystem: Host-associated > Arthropoda: Insects > Digestive system > Gut ... | reverse complement strand
TGAGTGCGGTAATGAACCTTCGGGTTTCATAAAATGCGGGGAATTTCTTGACTAGCTGCAAACCAGTTAGCTTCTCAAGAAGGACTCTGCACCATGGAGTAAGTAAGTAAGTAACACAATATAGACTTAGCGACTGACCAACTTAAATGCAAAAATTCTTGTAATATAATAAGTTTATTATAGTCCTCTACATGTTTTGAGCACTCTTGTGCTTATCATCAGTAGCTCAAATTGTATTATACAGCATCTGGTATCGTCACACTCTCTAGGTGGCACCGGACGGCCACCTACAGAGTGTGACGATACCAGATGCTGTATAATACAATTTGAACTACTGATGATAAGCACAACAGTGCTCGAAACATGTAGAGGAATATAATAAACTTATTATATTACAAGAATTTGTGCATTTAAGTTTGTCAGTCGCTAAGATTATACTGAGATGCATGGTCAGCAAAACATCAAAATTTAGATACACTTCGTTTATTTTTAATAGAAATTTCGTTTTTTACATAAACACAGGATCATATAAAACACAACGGAAACGTAAGACAAAAAATTATTAGACTCTAATAGAATGGAGATATTTTAAATTTATGCTTGTGAATATAGAAAGACTCGAATGTGAATTTGACAACCTACCTTAATATTTGTTGCAACAGCATACCAAAGCAGTTTACATTACATTACATTTACAATGACCCTGAGAAATATTTTGGAGGTGTTTTGAATTGTTAATTCTTTACATTAGGAATAACGCTGTGGTAAGCTGTTGCAACGAAACCCAAATGTTTCTTGTTCTTCACCCATCGTCTAGGAGTGTTTCAAAACAAGATTCTTTAAAGTTCTGGTGTTTACACTGCCTAAAGATTAATGTTATGTTCTTATTCTCTAAGACACCACTTATTTTAGTAGAATTTTGCGAACTGTTGAAAGGAAGGTACTCTCCATGGCAGGAAAAGGAGGCGGTAAATTTCTTTTAAAAAAAAGTTACCGCACCCACCAGGCTACAGGGTTTTATGATACAGGGAGCCATGATACGGGCCTAAATCTGTATCTGTATTTATATTATATATTTTTTTAAATTAAAGACCTGTTTATAACCCTATGACAAATTAAAAATTAATACATAAAGAAGTATTAATAGTCATACCATCCGAATCTGGATATGGACCTGACTGAACTTCCCTCGTATTGTCTTTCGCTCATTCATAGTGTAGGTACATACAGGTAACTGTTTATTCTTGCGCCAATATAATCGAGACCTCTCAGTCAACGAACATATCTAAGTAAACTATCTTACAAGCTAACTAGTCAAACTAAACTGAATTAACCAACAAGGCAACCAACCAATCAACTAAATAAACTAAGTAACGTAGCTAAATGTAACTAACTACGGAAATAACAGACTAATTAACGAAATAATTACATAACAAACCAAGTTCCGAGAGAGACGAGTCCATCTCGAGCAGTTCCTGAGATAACAAAGGAATTTTCTGCATTTTATGGAACCCGAAGTTTCATCGCCGTTTTCGCAATATCTTGAACATTTCCTTACCATGTGAAAGGTCAACCCAGTTCAAGCCCTCCCATCCTATTTCTTAAAGACATACGTTAATATAATCTTCCCCATCATGCCTAGGTTTCCTAAGTGGACACTTTCCGTCACCTTTCCCCACCAGAAACCTCTATGTACGTCTTCACCGCCCTTACCCGCCACATACCCGGCCATCACATTCTTGTGGATTGATCAGCCGGTCAATAATTGTTGATGAGTACAGATAATGAAGGATCTCACTGTTCAATTTTCTCCCCTCCTCTCCCCTCTTAACTCGTCCCTCTTAGGTCCGAATATCTTCGTCAGCGCATATTCTTGAACACCCACAGCTTACGATCCTCTCAGTTCGAGAGACCAAGTTTCACACCCATGTAAAACAATAGGCAAATTTACAGCGGTGCTTATTTTTATTCCTTTTATTCTTGGACAGCCAAGCGGAAGACAAAGTTGTCTGGATCAAACGGTAGCAGCAGGCATTGCATAAGAGCAATTTGCTCTTAAGATCTTCTTTAATGCAGTTACAATTTGTTGTATCAGTCCCTAAATATTTACAGTATTTATTCCCTAACTTTAAGTTGTCAATCCGTTTTTAATTTCGTCCACGCAACACATTAATGCCCTCAGTTCTCTAAACCAGTGTCCATATTAGGGGATAAAAAGCGCGCGTTTTTTTAATAGTAAGCCTACACATGTGGTCGCGTGATATCTGTTAGGTGCGGTAACTGCAGTCAAACTAAGGTATGTCTAATAATTGATGTTTTATTATAGATAAAAACTGCATGTTTCGGCCAACAGTGGCCATTTTCATTTTGCCCTGCTCGTACATGATGAGATCTCAACATCGATACGCGGTGGCGCACATTGTATAAACACACTCTCTTTTTAGCACATAATTTCCGATAAAACCTGATGATGGCCACGGTTGGCCGAAACATGTAGTTTTTTATCTCTAATAAAACATCAATTATTAGAAATACATTAGTTGTGTTACTGACTGTATTTACCCCACCTAATTGTTACTAAATACAACGGGGATGGCACACCTAAATGTTATAAGTCGCCTGATAAATTTTCATCATCAGCATAGAACAAAAGCTGACGTGTACCTTTCATTTTCAGATCACCCAGGTTTACTTAAATTGTCCTCATGGTATATTGCAAAGCAAGGCTGAAATGTAGTGCGACAAAGCGCTTGCCTTTTTGAGGCCAATCTAAACAGCAAGTGTAGTAGACAAGTGTTTGGCTACACGGAGTTTGCTGCAGGTTTCATTCAAACACCTAACCATTTTCATTCCAATACCAAACACATGAGAACTCCAACCTAAATTATTCATGGGATTTCTTGATGTCTATAAATACGAAGCGCGTCCAGATGTGAGAACCGATGGCTCTAACCGGCCCGGCAGGTGACGCGCGCACTTGCTGTGGAGGTAACTCGTCTTCTACATGTCGAGGGGAACGCGTGTATAGTGTAGCGCGGTGTCATACCCCCCCCCCTTCCCCAATTAGCTGTAGGCGTTACAGATGAACACGAAATCGAAAAAACCGTTACTCGTGAAGTGCGGTCGGTGATAAGATTTTTAAGCGCTAAAAATTTTGTTCAAGCGGAAATTCATTGAAAGTTTGTTGAGGTACATGGGGACGGTGCAGTGAACGAAGGAAATGTGAGGAAATGATGTCGGCTGTTCGAAGAAGGCTGGTCCAGTTTGCTCGACGAGGAAAGAAGAGACCCTCTGGTCACGGATTATTTGAAGGAAACAGTGAATGCCAGACTTCTCGATAAAAAGGAGATTCACAATTGCTGAATTACGCAATATTTTTGTGGCTGGCCAGAGTCTGAGGAGTGACCAACAGGTACAATAAGTGCTGAAAGGCTTGGCGACGGTCTTTTTTAGACGAAGGCATACAAAAGCTGGTTCCACAATATTGAAAGTGCCTTAATATGCATGGCAACAATGTGGATAAATATATTAATGTGGGCACACACACACACATGATGTATTATATATATTAATTATTTCAAACCTCATTGTTAATAAAAATCCAACCAGATGCAACAGTATGCAAATATTTAATTACTGCAAAGTCACTCTACATGTTTCGGGTGTCACAGCACCCATCATCAGGAGTACTAAACTGTAACCGCAACCTCCGGTACAGGTCACAATACTGGTACAGCTACTTCGCTCCAACGTGGCCTGATCGGGACTCGTCCCGATAGCTGTACCATTATTGTGACCTGTACCGGAGGTTGCGGTTACAGTTTAGTACTCCTGATGATGGGTGCTGTGACACCCGAAACATGTAGAGTGACTTTGCAGTAAATAAATATTTGCATACTGTTGCATCTGGTTGGATTTTTATTAACATTGAATTATGATGCACGGAACCATGAGCTTAAAATCTTTCAAACCTTTATACACCCAGCCAGTTCTTACGTTCTGGACGCCCTACGTAGCTGATGCGCTTCCCCTTTGCATTCCCATTTTTCCTTAAGTTAACCATCAGTATTTCACCTGTTACGTAACAATCCACACTGATGTATTAAGTGTTCATAACTAAATAATTAATTATCAGTAATATCCCAGTTGTTCAACAATAGTGCATTTGTGCGTAAAAACTGATATTAAGCAGTCTGTGAAACACGACAAAGATGTTCCGTGTGTCCCACCAAACAGTCAGCGATTACTATAGAAATTCCATTGCTTTGTTATTTTTAGGGTTTTTAGAGAGGAGAAGCTAAGACGAATTTAGAACTTCCCCTTGTAGCAGCTTACTACAGAGGGCGTTAGCCCACCAGCAAATCAGAATGAAACATTTCATAAAGAAAGTTCTTCTTTCATCTAAAATTAACCCTTTGTGGAATGTATGTCTCGTAAATAATGTACAAAGTTCCTTTCTTACACAGCATTAAAACACACTGCAACACGACTGTAAAACGAACCGATTAATTCTGTTTAAACAAACGGAATTGGAAAGGTCAAAAAGCTAAGGCAAATTGTCGTTGTGTGGGACTTAGACTCAGTATCATCCCATGAAGGTGTGTGAGGACGTGGATGTAAATTTCTACACATTTTTGACCTCTAGAATATATGGATGTTGGTTGTGAGCTTCACGCTCCGGTTACATTACTCCAGGAAAAAAGCCACCATTACTGATTGTACCGATTTGGACCTTGGGCCCATCAGCATTAGTCTAATCACTATAATGTCTAAGCTACCCCCGCCCCCACACAGCAAGTGATATAATACATAATGTAGTATAAATTTTTAAAGGCATTCTTTGCAGTACATTAGACTTACTGCTATGTATTTATTTATTTATAACCTTTAATAAATCTAAATTTATTATGGGTTGGTATTAGTACCCGTAAAACCGAAACGGACGAATTTTTCTCTGAATGTCTCCAAAATCAAATAAAAAACCCTGTCGTACTCTACCGTCTAACGACTATCAGGTAAGATGGTATTTCATTTATAAGGTATATGTTTGTATTCAGCAACAGTAAAGCAGTAAGTTAAAATTATAGAATACTTGTTGCTCGATAGACAAATGTCGACACGACAGGAAGTCGGAGTCATCAATGTCAAGTATCATTGTCATAAAGCAACCAGGACACTAAATGTCACCCAAACTCCAGCTTGGCTGACGCTATTGTCGTACCCAGTGGACTCAAAATTGTACTCTGATTTCAGTATAGCGCGTGATTGTTTCATGATTTTAATGCTTAGACGCTTCCAGTTCAGTGCACTATAACGTGGAAACCAACGCCCTAATTTGCCTTATAAAAAGGCTTGCCGAGGCATATTAGGGGGATTTAGTCTACATCAGTTGCTACCAGAAGCTATGCCGCTTGCTACTGGAATCGACATTTCTCTAACAACAATTTGTATATTACAAGCATCTATTCAGAACAACTGTAAACATCACATCTTCAGCCAATAAATCAAGAATATATTTACACATAATCGCAAGTTGCTGGGGACTTGAATTTCACTTCTTAAGTGTTCCATCGCACTCAAAGACTTCTCTCTCGGTCTACGCTTCCACATTCTACGTTTCCAACCCACCATCGCCTTGGGATATGACAACCCTATCCAAATAGCTGGGACGGAAAGACGCCTTCTTTGTAATGAATGACTTTTTGTTTACGAAGTAGCTTAATATTAGCTGTTTGTTGTGAAATAATAGCAAATGCATACACGAATTCTAATGACTAAATGAAGAATCCTTCTGATATTATACATATAGTAAACATAGTTACCACTGTGTTTAAATATTTAAGGACGAATTGTTTCGGGATGCCCGTATATACTGTACACGTCCACAGTGAAATATTATAATAATAAAACGAGTGAAAACTCTCGTTTCTTGGCCAAGAGAATATACTTCCGGCCTGTATGAGAGAAATGAACTCCGACAGAGCTCTGGAATGTCATTCATTAACCCAGTAGGAGACACTGCTGAGCTTCTGGCAGCGTCTCCTGTTTGACACAAAAAAATACAACGAAACACAAGATGTCGTTTCTTCGTGGGTTGCCAGTTCTTTCCATTCTTTGTATAGAGCATGTTAATTTCGAGGAAAATGAAGGCAGAGGCGTATATATTCGGATAATTTATTGAATAACTGGCAGAAGTATTCTTCCTTCGTCCGGAATACTTTTTCGTTTGTCACTATAACAATAGAGTAGCTACAACTTTAAAGAAGGATATATGTGTTTAGGATTAGAATTCAATGTTTCATCAGATAATTAAATATTGGGAATAAAGACATTCATAGCGTCCAAACTTTCTTCACACTGCTTCAACAGCTGTGGTTACCAGGTATATTGGCAAGATGCAGAGTAAAGAGCATAATGATTGTTGTTCTGTATTCGATCCTCTTCGAGAAAGAGCAAATTTACACGCACTATTGTCTAATATAGGCTATACAAGTACACAACGTACATATATTCGCCTACAAAACTTTAACATTCCTTTCAATGCTACCGCATAAGTAGCATCAAATAATAACAGTGGAAAACAAACTGAAAAATAAGTGGCACGAAGAAATTGTGGCATAATTTGTTTAAAATCTCGGGAGTTGCCTGGAGAAAAAGAAGAAAACATTAGAAAACTTAGGTCAAACATTGTTTAGGCCGGGTTTTGAAAATGTGATACCAAATTACAAAACTCTACAGCTAACTACTGCTAATGGTTTAATAGGACTCAGGACAGTGTCCAGTGGTGGCCTCTGGCGGATACGAACACGAACCTTCGGAGTGGATAAGAAGAGAGGAATTTCTTTACCAGTTAAAAGACTATCAGTTTTTCGTGGAAGATTTTCCACCGAGCAGTAAGTTACTGACGAACTATAATTACAGATGGTGTAGACATTTTTGTTGAACCTTCGTATGGGGAGATTTTTCTGACACTGGATCTCATCTCCATCACACAATCCTCCCATTTAATTTCTTTACTACGGATCTACGTAAGCCTGTCTCTTCTGTATCCTTAGAGTTTTCACAGCACTTCTTTCTTCATACCTTCTTCCAAGAAAAAAAAATGGTAAAGGGAGAGGGAGATGTTCTGAAGAAAAACTGTAATGAGAAATTGGAAAATCGAAAAGTAGTTAGGAGGATATGTACTGTATATGCAGCGCTAGTCGTTCCGAATTAATGCAGTAATGGACTAAGTGACTTCTTGAAAATGCGTGAAAATGTTTTAAAATACAAATAGAGCTTTTTTAAAACCTGGGGTTTCTGACACCGGTGAAGATTCAACGTATAGTGTGCTGAATTTTGACACCATGCACCCCCGTCGGAAATGTGAAAATATCGACTACATTTTCAGATTAGAATTTTGACACTACACAGAATCCATAGTAATCGAAACGTACCGAAAGAGAATAAATGTTAATTTAGTTTTAGGGAACAAACTGAATTTCGTAATTTACTGCGAATATTCTGTAAGGCCTACAGACACACTGAAATATAACTGGTGCCTGACAAGTTCCAAAATTAATTGTTTTTATTGCTTAGTTCTATAATTGCTTTTACTCTTTTCAAAGCACCGAATAAGCATTCTATTAAATTACAGTTTTAGGTGCTGATCTGTATGGGTGTGAAACACGGTGTTCTATTTTAATACAGTATTATTAATTACGAATATTTTAAAACAAATACTACAGAAAATGTCTGGACATTTTAACAAGAAATAAGTACTCATTTAAGACACTTAGAATTTCACTTATCGAGGAATTTTGTCGTTTAGGCCTACAGTTTACAGGTCGCTTCGGGTAGTGGAAGGCAATATGTTGTGATAGTGCACACCACTAGCGTGTTCACCAAAGAATGTATAGAGAGTTTTAGTTATAAAAACTTTGTATAACGTATATTTTTCAGACTGAGAAGAAGATCAGAATCTGCCGTAAAGATGGATCTTTGGGAAATAATAGGAGGCGATCAGAATTAGAACCGGTCTGGTGTTATTCCCAACGGAGGGCTTTGACTTTCGTGGTGTTGAACCTTCTGTTTCTGCTAAGAGAGTTATTTAGGTAAAATTAATTGACAAAACAACTGCTTGTTTTCCGAAAGTCGTTATTTCTGTCACCGCCAGACAGTGCCTTACGCAAGCACTCCATCAAAATACAGCAAACTTCAGAACAATAATATTTAAACAGTTCTAGGACGATGACAGCGTTAGGTGCTTCAAGTAAACCAGCGTTTCGTGGACCCATTCCGTCTCCGTCATCAGGGTTAGAAATGATTCAATTTCCGCTTTCCAAAATTTTATGCCACCATAAGACTATCCGTATGGATATGAAGTCATCAGAAACCTGATAATAAAGACGCAGTCGGTCACTGAGGAGTTTCATTCTTTGTACCACTTGATGCGGCTGTCAGACCGGTAGGATTTTATGGAATTTAGTCGCTGCGAAAGTTTCAAGACAAATACAGCTTCAATCTTAACGTAAATTTAGTGTATGTCAGTGTTAACACGTATTATACAAATTGTAATTACCTTTCTTCTAATGATAGACAGATCAGTGAGAAGAAAGATTTGCGAATCGCCAGCGATCCACGCCCCACAATTTGAGGCACGTTGGTACAGATGTCCTATAGTTTACAGTTGCACGAAAAGACCCGGCATCCCTTTGACGTAACTCTCGTTCTTTTCTGGGGTTCCCTGGAGAACTTGGGCCTTGGGGTGTGGGCTAGAGTTGGGGTGGGGTGGCTCAAGTGGAAACAAAAGTGCCCGGGGATCAGGCAAGTAAAAGACTTGCGTATAAATAATAAATGAAAGGAAAGGAAAATCCTGTGGTAAGCCACAAAAGTAATAGGCAGCATCACTGAAGCCAAATGACACATCTGGTTGGTGATAACAACAGGGATCTGATAAGATCCTGGGACACAAGAGCATTACATTCAGAATCTGAAAACGTGAGAATAATGAGACTTGAGAATCACTGGTGTCTGTGGGTTTATCTGCTCTCACTTTATAACTAACTATAAAATGCTATTAATTATAGCCCTATGGCAAAATGCTTTATTTCTTTCTTGTCATAGCCGATCTCTGAAACCCCACACGCCGATAAACTAAGTCTATATCTACGTGGCTTACCTTAACGATCAGAAGCCTCAAAATCAGGAAAGAATTGAGATTAGGGGGACCAAACGAGCAGAGGGCATGGTTACGTCTTTTGGAGCGTGGGAGTTATACAGGTCCTGAACAGTTCTCATTACATTGGGTGATCGAACGAACTGTGTGCTTTTCGCGTTGGCCGAAAGTTTTGTATATCCTTGTACAGCGGAGCTCAGTCAATATAAGTAGTACGGTTACTTGACTTGAATTCATTTGCATCTTATTTAGGTCAAAATCTAATTTATATTTCACAGAGCATGGCGTATACCATTCATAAATAGACAAACGGTTTAATGTTGTTTACGTAAATATACATAAATAAATAATTGCCGTCTTTTATGAGAATCACACCAATACACATAAATATACTCCGCGCAAAAATGCAGTTTTAGTGCTAAAACAGGACGATTCTGCTGTAAGTGGGCAATAATATTTATTGGTCACTTTTATACAACAATAAAAAAGTGAAGAAAAAGAACAAAGACGAGAAGGAGGGGAAATATGACGATTAGGAATAGAGAGATGTAAAGGGGTACAGGAAACCGCGAGGCTGAGCCCGCGTTCAATAAGCGCCACTCCATAAAACCGCATGTAGTGGTGGCGGCATAGCTCCACGCGTTCACAACTTGGACACTACATACAATAAGTGACCAGTCTCACTCCACGGCCGCTTTAGCCCCGGGGAAAAAGTACTCTTTAGCCCCTGAGCGGGGGGCGTGTTGAGTCGCAGAGCCGATTTGGACGGTAAAACGATGAGAAAATATTTGCCTCTACGAGGAATCAAACTCAGTGTCTCAATCGTTCAGCCTGTAGCCTAGTCACTGAGCTAAGCTATTTTAGTTTCAGCGGCTACGAAGATACCAAATAAACAATAGTGGACGGCCGAAGGTGCGATTTTTCAGCTTTTTTTTTTTAGCGGAAAGCTGAATTTCTCACGACAACGAAGGAACAACAGTGTAATTCATATATTTTATAAAGGGCCTCCAACTTAAATTTTGGCACGATAAAAAGGATTGGATACATCTGGCTCAAAGTAATATGCCATAGAAGAATCTTGCGTACAGTAACAAGCCTTCAATTTCCATAAAATCGAGGCTTCTTTGGGTAGCTAACTGTAAGATTCTCTAGAATTCTGTTTTTGTAGGGAATTGGTTATCTACAACAACAACAACAAAAACTACTACTACTACTACTACTACCACCACTACTAATGCTGCTACCACCACCACCTTTTTTTCTATGGCGCAACAGCCCCTAATGGGCCAGGGCCTCCTCATTATCGAGGCTTCATGGTCATATTCAGACACACCACATACGGTAGGACTCCTCTGGACGAGTGACCGGCCCTTCGCAGAGACCTCTATCTGACAATACAAAACACTCGCAAGAAAGAGACATCCATGGCCCCGTCGGGATTCGAACCCGCAGACCCACGCCTTAGACCGCGCGGAAACTGGTATTGGCATTACTACTGCTGTTGCTAATACTGCTACTACTATTGCAACAACAACAACAACAACAACAACGACTACTACTACTACTACTACTACTACTGCTGCTGCTGCTACTGCAGCTACTACTATTACTACTACAAATAATAATAATAATAATAATAGCAATAATTATATGGATATCAGTAAACAGCTGAGGATACGTATAAGAAGAGATAAAACTGGAAGCTACATGTATCATTATTATCCATTTATACGCAAAGATCTCGATACTCCTCCGAATGTGCTTCCTGTTTTTCGCTTATGTCTGGAATACTGCCGGCCCGAATGAGAGTTTTACCTTGTGCTTCAACCGAAACAACGGAAGCTACGCCAATGGGAACAGCGAACTCTGTTTTCTGAAGGAAACGTTGAACTTTCTTCAAGATACAAAGCATAATGTAGCAACTAATTGATACATTCGTATGTGACTTGTGTAATGCATTAGACAGAAACGTGTCGTTAGACAAGAGAATCTTGACGTTAACTAAGTCATAGTAGAGTGGGTTACACACGCTGGATAGGTCCCGGGTTCAAATCTCTCTCCAGACCCAATCCCGAACGAGGTGTTTCATGCTAGTTATCAGTCTCCTAACCAGACGTATGGGTACTACCTCTAATTAAGCCACGACCACTTCCTTTGGCGTTCTCTCAAATTAATTACTCACTACCACCCTATCGTTCAACGTCACAAGCTCTGACACTGGCACCCTTCTAAATGAATTATAAATAGATACTCTTTTGTTGGTTGTTACAAGGTTCGAACCCATTCCTGTGTGTCAGAAGTCGCTTCTGTCCCTTCTTCTTAGCCTTTTATTTACATCTATCTCATTCCCTCTTACCCTATAGATTCCTCATCAATCAACTCCTACGTGACACCCTGAACATTCGTATCTCCTGTCGCTCTACACCCATCCGTCCATTATCCCCCTCCACAAACCCGTATCGTAGTCCCGGACTTTACAATAATTGGTTTTCCATGCGCATTATCTCACCACACACCCCTACCCCTGAAAACGTTAATGGCAGAGATACTTTGGCCTTATTCTGCTGTGACCCGACCTATCAGCTCACCCCGCCATCTATACAACACCATCAATGAGGTTTCATCGCTTTTTATCTATGCTTTTCAATGCATTTCCACTATGCATGTCAGGATGTTTTTAAAACTTGTCGTCATCCCCGCCCCATACTGTTCGCTTTATCCGTGTGCATTGTATGCATTGAATACCATCACAACCCGCACTCCGATGGACACCCGATAATCACACTGTTAATTGTATGTAACAGTTCACAAACTTTTGGACGAGACGGTTCTATTCGGGAAATTGTTAATAAATTGCAAAAGGATATGGTATGATATATGTATATGTCAATGATTGATTTGATTTGTATGGCAAGGCTAATGATCTGAGGAGAATGGTGGGGTAGATAATGAATTTTGTTCTAAAAACAATGCGGTATATGAGTCATTAATACTGTTGTGCAGGAGCAGGGAAACCACAGGTGATTATGGAGACCCATTCAAGCTGAAATTCAGTAAGATCCCAGAACCTGACGGTAGAAAGTCCCTGCTGGGCGGTGCTAAGGGTCATGACAGTGTATTTCCCTACGTTGCTACAGGCGTTTCAGTGGAAACTGCTGTGTCCTTCCTAAGGACAGAATAGTTCACTTATCTCTTAAAAGCATGTTGTGCATACTCATCAGACTTCATGGCACAAATACCCAGAATACTAAAATGTGAAAATTCAATAACAGAATCAGGGAAAATGAACTGGCAGAACGGACTTTACGTTACAATAATTTACTTCTGGATTTTTTTTTATTTTACGTTTTATTGACCGTGCATCCTAATATAACGATAGTCTCGTTTTTTACCAACTTGATGCACAAATTCTTTTTTAATACCTTTATTACATTCCTGTACATGTTTCGAGCACTACTGTGCTCATCTTCAGGAGGACAATAGTATTAACACAGCATCTGGTATCGTCACTCTCTTTGGGCAGTACACAGGTTACGAGAGGACTCCTCTAGTAACCTGTGTACTGAACAGTCACCCAAAGAGAGTGACGATACCAGATGCTGTGTTAATACAATTGTCCTCCTGAAGATGAGTACAATAGTGCTCGAAACATGTAGAGGAATGTAATAAATATATTAAAATAAAGAATTTGTGCATCAAGTTGATAAAATAAAAGACTATCATTACTTCTGGATGCTCTGCACTGTAATTTACCAGTTATTCATTTTATGATGAAACAGTTTTACGTACTGGACACAGTGCTCGTATCCTGCTCGGCTTTTGCACGATTTCCGTGTAAGTCAATAGGCGAGAATTCGTTTCGATATTCTATCAGTACTTGACTGTCTCTGTCACTCAGTACCTAGGCCTACTAATTTTCCTTCCTGAATAATCTTATACAGTGAATCTGAAATCAACTTATCTATAGCCATATGCAAGAAAAACAAGGTCATCACACAGTTTACTGCGTGAAAAGCAATATATTCAACGTATGTTATTAATCGATTTATCGTTTCCTTTTATCGATTAATCCATTAACAGCGACAGCTATGTATTATGAGAGAAAGTCATAAATTAGAGTAGTTCTAGTTCACCACAAATATGTTGTTGGTGACATTAAAAATATGGCGGATGTAAACAAAAGTGTCTTCCCACAACTGCATGCAGGTGATTTATTGTGTCATTTGAATATTGGTACAAGAATGACAGCATCACCCGAACTACTTCCCTGAAAGAATGTTAAAAAAGCAGCCAGAAGTAGTGTGATTTTTAGAGTCAGACATCGTGAAAATTGTTGATATTTGCAGCAGAATTACTATTTATTTTGTCCATGCTTTGCGAGTCGCAGGAAAATTTGACGAATGTTCAAGCGCGATCTGGCAGTCCATCCACTGTAATAAGTTTCAGGGTGGGTTCATGTAGCAGAAACATCATTCTGTCAGGAACAACAAAATAAGCAGCATTAATGATAGAGCAACTGGGTGGAAGTCAGTCGTTGAAATGTGATGCAAGAATGGCTTAAGGCCCAAAATAAAAACTTTAACTTTAAGAGAAACATAAATTTTCTGGCTGTTTGGTTGAAAACGCATTAAGTACCGGGAAGATTTTTTTTTCTTTTTTGTGACGTTGCGACCCAACATGGGTCAGGGCCCCCCTCATTCACGTGGTCAGGGCCCCCCTCATTCACGTGGTTTCTAGATAACACACAACGACGCACCTCATTCGGTAGGACTCTTCATGATGAGTGATCAGGTCGTCACAGAGAACTCTACCTGACAACACATAACACCCACAACAGAAAAACATCCATGCCCACGGCGGGATTCGAACCTACAATCTCAGCAGGCGAACGGCCGCAGACCTACGCCTTAGACCGCGTGGCCCGTGCGACCGGCACCGGAGAGATTACTTAGACAAAATAAGATGGGTAAATTTTGTAACTGCTTTGTGGCAAACAAATATTAGTTTCAAATTATGTTCTTTTAAATATTCTGTTCTCCTTAGTTGTGAATTGAAACTGGCTTGTTACTGTCTTTGAAGAGGTCGTCTTTTGCAATCCATGATAAACCTCAAGTATGTGAGTACGAGCAGGGTGATGTCGACATACCCTTATAGCGGTCTTCAAACAATCTCGTAATTCTATAAAGCATGAAATTCTTGTAAAAACTTCAGTTCATACCTCACAGAAAATACATGACATTTATTGTATGAAGAAAATCTAGCCAACTTTGAATAGAAAAACAACAGCTATTTAGCATTAGAATCATAACGCACGCATCACAACACACTGTCATAAATTACTCAAATTGCTAAATTTTAAAACACGCGCTGTATGTACTTACCATTATCTTCTAAGAATTAACGTCACATTACGTATATTGTGTTACTGTCTGAATTATCTCGAAAGGGACGTAATTAACTCCGTGAAGCAGAGTCCTTGAAAGCCCAATAATCTTTCAATTCGTCAAAAAATTAATCTCTCTTTATGGAACCAATAATTGCGAGTGTTCGCAGCTGTAGAGCTGATGTACCCATTATTCTGGAACATGAAGCCACGTCACTGGATGACTGCTAATTAATAATTACATTCTTGAAGTGCATTACCCCATGTTTACATCATTACACCATTTTAATTTTTAACTTTTCGTATATACAGGGTGTTTCAGGAGGTATAGTAAATACTTTAGTAGGTGGTAGTATGGACTATTCCGAGTAAATAAGCTCATATAAACACGTGTCCAATTTTCAATGGGTGTGGAGATACAGCTGTTTGAATGTTATGCATAAAAAGCCTTACAAAAATTATGAAGGAAAGACAAATGACTTATTGACTGCATTTATTGGTTATGTAAATGATCTCAATAAATTGCAACAGTTCAAAGTAAGTGTTCAAAAATACCACCATCGATTTCAACGCAGTTTTCAACCCTCTTGGCAATAGTACGAGTAGTTCTCCTGAGGTCGTCTTGGCGTTCTTGCTTTATGAGGGCAGCACTATTCATAATGCGAGCGACCAATTCGTCTCTTTTGTTTACTTTTTCTTCGTAGACTTCGCTTTTCATCCATCCCCACAGACAAAATCTAACCTGTACGCGCCAACTTCAAACAACTCTATCTTCACACCCATTGAAAATTGGACACATGTTTATATGAATAGAGTTACTGCGAATAGTCCATCCTACAGCCTCCTAATACATTTACTATTCCTCCTGAAACACCCTGTATAGTTGATTTAACACAGCGTCATGTAGTTTGTGAAACTGTAACACTGAGATCTCAATACAAAAACGTAATACAATCCTACACAATTCTTTTATGTATTTTGTACTCCTGGCCTGAAGATGACCCGCTGAGGTCGAAACGTGTTGCCAAATAAATATAGAGCACTTATTCCTTTTGTTGACGGAATTTTATTTCTCTTGTTTTTTTGTATAACACAAGGGGTTGACAAAGGTAAAAACTACATCATATCAGTTTTAATACTTTCATCAGCTGTCAGAGAAATACTTTAAAAATGATTTGGTGCAAATGTCATAGTTGTGCTTCAGCACCGCACAGCGCTGTACCATACGGTAATGGAATTTAGTAAGTGGCATTCACCAGCTCACTATTCGGCAACTCAAAGTCTAGTGTAAAGGTATTATAACTAAGGGATATGAGAATATTGCTGGAGTTGTATAATGGGGATTCAATGTGCAGGTTCGCACTCAATGGCTCACACATCGCGCCCGGTTAATTGATTGCCGGTGTTCCCAACCCCCTACCCTCAAACACATCCGTCATACCACAAACAACATCCTTCAAAATCCTCTTCGAAAAGCTTCATATTGCCTCGTGTTCTGGCACATAATAACGGACTCACACCATTTTGTGTCCTGATGTGTGTGTGGAAATGTTCACAGTGTCGGACTGCAACACTCAGTACATCGTTGCGTTTTGTTTTATGTAAATGGGAAAAGTGCATGTCGAAGAATGTGGTATAAGTACTTACTACTATCGCTTATGGGGTTATTCTGTACATAAATATTGACGTTTCAACAAGCTATTTCTCTCTGAACCTGTAAAATAGATACCAATTTGGTCAGCAGGAAATAGTGGCGATCTATTTTGAGTCTGGCGAGGAACTTTCATGTCAAACGTGTCATGGGTGAGTGATTTCTTCACCAGACCAGCGACTGTCAGGTAACGAAGAACAGATACTGTCAACGAACTTTTCAACAAGCTAAAATATAATTTCTGCAGTATACTCTATGTTTTGTGAATTAATTAATTATAATTTGCATAGAACGAATATGTCTGCGATCAAGACTCCGAGAAAATATTTGCATCGTAGACGGAACAAATGAGAAAAGGACGAAGAAAATTATAATCTATCGTTAGAAGCTTCTTGATTCATACGATTCTGGGAGTGGTATTAGAAACAAATATTATAAGGATGATTTTGGCGGTGTACTTAATAAGCATGTTATAGATGAGAAATGCATAGAATTTCCCCCCCCCCCACAAGCGGAATGGTACTTTCATCTTGGAAGACATAACCGTGGATGGGAGAATATTAAAATGGACCTTACAGAAAAATGTGCAAAAAAGTGGACTGGGCTCAAATTGGTCACTTTATAGTTCTGTAGAGGGAGCCAATCAACTCGGAAATAAAACTTCTTTTTCCAAAACGGTGGAATATTTTTGGCAAGTGCAGTTAACTATCAGCTCATTCACAAGGCCCCTTGTCTATGGAATTACGAGATACATAAGTATGCTGTTCGCAATTTCCAGATAATATTACTGTACAAATCTGCACCTTAAACTGTGGTTTTCAGGCCGGCAGTGGTCCGCGAAATGTGTTTGTGGCGTTGAGGCAGTTCGTAAGGTGCTGAGACAGCCAGCGGCCAGTGCTTCGCTGATTTGCTCCCAGGCAAGTGTTATTGTGTCTTCTGGTGCGAGACGGCGTTGCTAGGCTCTAGTATTGGGCTTGTTTTGTATAGCTCTTGTCACCAATCCGTCATTTGTAAGATAGATCACCGCAATTTGGAGCTCAATTCAGAACCGGGTTGTAATACGTACAAGCATGCTCTATTGTGAGGTTCCCATATGCCCCAGATCATGTCACAAATTAGACAAGAGGAAAATCCATTTCCAGGGTTATTTGTTTCGCTTTTCGGAATACTGTTGGCAGATAATGAAAAGGATTGTACAGGGCTTTTGAAGTTTAACACTTTGAAGACCAAAATCCATGTATTATGTACTAATATTTGAAAATTTATTTCCTACCTTTCATAGAACAAACTGCACCTCCGGTACAAATACGTAACATTTAATAACGCTTAAAGAAATAATGACTGATTATTCTGATAATAAAAATAAGAGACACGTAAGTATGCTGTATGGCGAAAATACTGTCTTTGTAATATTACAACAAGTGGTACGTGTAATTACTAATGTTTTCCTAGGTAAAACAACATAGATAAAATATCTCTTTTCTGTAAGCATGAAGAGGGTACGTACAGACCCAAAATTTGTGGTACGTCTCTAGTTGCTACGATATTTTTTCGAATTATTTGTGCCACAGAAAGTATGAATATTTTTTAAAACGTGCCTAACCTAGAGTTACCAAATTTTTTCCATCGTAGAGATTCCTATAATAAAGGCGCACTAGAGAATTTCTATGTTACGTATGTAACACGGTAGACAGTGCTGTATGAAACACGCAACATACTGTAGAATTGTACATGAAATATGCACAGCGGTATAAAATTCTATATTAAGCACTAACATAGGATACATTGCAATAGCTTACGATTCTATAGAAATAATTTCTCGACAGATGTAACTTTTACTTCTGGTTTTAAATATTTATAGAATGTGAGGTTGCACCGAAGACTACTTGTGCGGGAAATTGAAAAAAGAAAAAGAAATATTACACGATTATAGATATCAGATGAGCTGGAATAAGTCAGTGAGTATAGTGACGAAGCTATGAACTGGATGGTCCAGGAATCGTGGTTCAGTTCTAGGCATGGGGAAGAGACTTGTATGTCTACACCAAAGCATTCGGACCGGCTGATAGGATCATTTATTCTCTCAGACAGCTGAAACCTGGACCATTTCACCAAGGTCAATTAGCACGGCACGAAGCCGACCTCTTATCTGCACCTATTGCCAGAGTTAACAATCCGCTGTGCCACACCTGTATCTCCGAAAGAGCTTAATAAAAGCACTGGGACAGTTTTACCTATCACATTCTTCGGCCCAGACTAGGTTCCAAAAGCTGTCACATAAGAACCCTGTAGTGGAAAGTTTGTTTCCATGAAAGTCGGTGAATTTCCTTCACTCTTGCAACTGGAAGCTTTTCAAGGACGAATATACTCCATGGAGTTAGCTGGCACAAGTAACTGTTAATACATTTTCTTTCAGTGCCATTACCAACAGCGACATATGATGTACAAGATCGACAAAATTGCCCAGAATTTTCAGTTACAAATTTTAAGAAACCAGCAAATTGTATTGCCACGGCTCGGACGCTTAGGTGCCGGACCCTTATCAAATAGACCTGGGCTCCTTCCATGTGAGATTTCCATGGAAAAGGAGATACTTCGAGGTGTTTTTCTCAGAGTACTTCGGTATCAAACTGTCAGTATCATTTCGCAAGTGCTCAATAACCATAACTGACTGATATACTGTCGGTGGTGTATCGTCCAAACTTAACTATAGCCAGCATCTTTAAATAAAATACTTCTTTGTCTCTAACCTGCAGACCCTAGTATATGCACTTTTCTGCACTTCCGCTGCTAAGGAAAATCAAGAATTACGCGTCCAAGAGTCGATATAGTTCATATTTTTTATGCTTTTTTTAACTTTCCAAACTCGTTGAACAGTAAATCTGAGCAGCAAGTTTTGTGCTGCACCAACCTTGTGAAATAAAGCAGGCAGTATTTTATATACTCCTATGTATATTGTTACCGAAGATTCTGGTTCGAAACCAGATCAGATTTATGAACGGCTGATAGATAGGCAAATTTATATTTGGAATCTACGTAGTTTACTCACCAACAAATGCACTATTTATTAACTTGGTTACAAGTTTTAAATTCACATTAAAATACACAATAATATCGCTCCTACATGTTTCGGTCTTTAATGACCACCATCAGGTAGCTTTGTCTGTACCTAACTAAAGTTATATTTATGTTAAAACACTTGGTAAAATTACGTCGTTATATAAATTAGGTGATGTGGCAGCATGTCGTAGAGTGGCATGTGTTGTGTGCAGTGTGGAGTGAGACTGTAGAGTGGCATGTGTTGTGTGCAGTGCAGAGTGAGGCTGCAGAGTGGCATGTGTTGTGTGCAGTGTAGAGTGAGGCTGTAGAGTGGCATGTGTTGTGTGCAGTGCAGAGTGAGGCTGTAGAGTGGCATGTGTGTTGTGTGCAGTAAATTTAAAAATTTTAACCAAGTTAATAAATAGTTCATTTGTTGGTGAGTGAACTGCTTAGATTCCAAATGCACGGTGCAAGGATAAAAATTATTCTTTAAAATAACCAACACGATGTCACTTGTAGACTATCCTTTATTTTCATGGGTAGTCGTCATTCACTCTCTACATGTTTCGAGCTTTCTAGAAGCTCATCATCAGG
>Ga0123352_10004971_pt1 | contig 19827 bp, 12 predicted proteins | sample TergutLab28metaG_FD_89700 | JGI IMG/M metagenome (GOLD analysis project Ga0123352, IMG submission 89700) | Labiotermes labralis P1 segment gut microbial communities from Petit-Saut dam, French Guiana - Lab288 P1 | ecosystem: Host-associated > Arthropoda: Insects > Digestive system > Gut ... | reverse complement strand
TATTTATGGTTGTGTCGTGTGTAATTTTAGTGTGGTTTGGACGTCGAACAATATGTGTATCGTCAGGTCTTGGTTCAGGTATTGCGGCAGTACTGATTGGTACATCTGTTTACATGCAGACGAGTCATACGTGGATAATAATTGGCTTGGTACTCTTATACGTGGCTTTCAATGCATACGGATATTTTGTGATGCCACCATCAATGATTGGAGAAATATTGCCATCTAAGATTAGGTGTGTTGGTGGGGCTTATATTTTCACCATGAATGATATTGGGATGTTCTTCGCAACTAAAGCCTTCCCTTCAGTTGTCAGAGCAGTTGGTACCCACGGTCTTTTCTGGATATTTGGTGTGTCTTCGTTGCTGTGTTCACTGTTTTTGTACCTGATGTTACCCGAAACAAAAGGGCGCTCCCTTGTGCAAATAGAAGAATATTTCTTGCAACCAAATGTCTTATGGCTCACAAGAAAGAAATACCAGAATAGGAGAGACAGAAGAGTTCAACACGAAAATGTAAATTAAAATAGGAATTCACCGCTGGAATTAAACTCTGTAGGCTATACTGATCGTAGTAAAAAACATTAATATCGAGGTCCTCACGGACACGCACCCATAAGCACGCACGCACGCATACTTATAATCACAAAATGAATTAGTCGACATCCATCACTGTCAATGGCGGTGGGTCATAGATTGCTAAAAACATCACCTACCACAGCCATATAAACTAGTGAAGAAATCAGCCTTTTAGTGCAATGGTGTGGGCAATCATTGCACGGTGGGACAAATGCTTTAAAAGGAAAGGTACTTGCTTTGAGAATTCACAAATACATACATAGGCGTAACCTGGTTAATAACATTCGGGGGTGGAGGGAGGGAGTGGGTGGGAAGAGAGGAATCGACCACGGTTATTGGAAACTCAGGTGTCTCCCTCATGCATCCCATAAAACATACGTTTTTCATTTCTTTGTCTGTCCTTACACCATCCAAATAATCGTTTCGAAAATATTCCTATTTATTATTCTCCCTTCTTCAACTCAGTAGCCAAAACAACTATTCTTATGTAGAAAAAATATCGGGAGGGGAGCATTTGCCACCACCCCCCCCCCTTTTCACCTCCCAAGTTACGCCTATGAATACATATACACCTTGAAGGTTATGTAATATAATAACAGTTTATGATTTAAGGCCTTCTCTTAACAATTTGTGTTACCTTAGTTTCTGGACCTTCTTGTATTACATTCATTAACCACTTATTCATCAAAATATGACTTCAGACCTTACATCTGTCATATCAAAGCAAAATCAATAAAGTAATGAAAAGCAAAACAAAAATACTGCCAGAACATCAGTCCCCTGAAGATGGGGGTACAAACAAACCAACGTTTAAGATAAGTAATGTGACGCCTTACAACACTATTGGGATGCATCACTGGATAAACTATCATCACAGTCCTTATAAATAACAAACTTGATGCACAATTTTTCATGTATGTTTATTTCTATTCTCTACATGTTTCGGGCAGCCATGTGCCCATCAGGAGAATTATTGTATCAATGCGACACCTGGTGTACGTCACTCTGTGTAGATGACTGTCTGGTATGCAGGTTAACCAGGTGTCACACTGATACAATAATTCTTATGATGATGGGCGCATGCCTGCCCAAAACATGTAGAGTATAGAAATAAACATACATGAAAAATTGTGCATCAAGTTGATTATTTACAAGGATCATACCACGATGCACGGTCAACAAAACATAAAATTATTGTCACACACTTTAATGAGACATAGGCCAATAAGATCAGTTATCACTAACACATTAAAACAAATTCTTTAACCAGAGAATTTTATTTGAAGAAGCTTTCATGCAACAGGTTTCAACTCAGATGAAGGAATGCAGACAGTTATTTATAAACATTTCTTACAGTATCTCTTATAATTATGATGGCACTGGAGATCTCGTCTTTTCTGTAATTATTATTAACTATATCACAAATAGTAAATATTAAAACAAGAGAGGTAATGTATATGTACCATGACACTGTGTTACATTGTGTAATGGCTGTTGCAATGGAAATGCAATAAATGTGTTCTGTTTGTACTGTTGTGCTACACATCACTGTCAACAATATACAAACAATGAGTGTTGCACAACAATGTTTGTGGCAAATTTGTGTTACTGACTGTAATAAAACATACTTATGTCTTCACGTAAGCTGCCCAATATTTTTGTCTGATTTTAAACAAATCTGAAGTTTCTCCCTGAAAGTCCTTGATATCAAATCTCACGAAAATCCATCCACTGGGAATCATGCTGTTAAATGTGGACAGCTAACAGGTGCATATCAGGACTATGCAAATATGCCTAATCACATAAAACTACCAAAGTGACTGTGAACTAAACATCAGCTGTATCTAGCACATGGAAGATAAAAGTAGGGTTAGTTGCTTGTACAAATTTGGGGATGGTAAGATGGTTTCCAGACACTAATTGTGATCTGGGAGTCACTTCCAGCAGAGGGGCACACAGTACCTTCCAGTTACACTTCTGCAAAATCTCACCTCCAAATCAGGATTCACACTGATGGTTTCAAATTATATATGGATGGTGGTGAGTCTATAAGGAAAAGTGATGATAGTGGAAATTAAAAGAGGAAAAACTAGATCACACCCTTTCGAGAACACACTTTGGGAGAGGCTATGGACCTGTCGAAAGACAGATTATGCAATGAATTGATAAGAGTCATAGATTTCAATGACATACTGCATAAGATGTGTGTAGTGTTCTACTTGAATTTGTTATGTATGGCAGAATATCCAACACACACACACACAGAATAAATAAGTGTGTCAAATGACAAGAGGATATGGAATAAGTCATAAATGTACAAACCATACAGAATTTTTACAGTGCAAAATATGTATTATGGATCATCTTGAAACACAAAAATGTATGTACACAGTAAAAGATGTGTATATAAGTATATTCTTAATGGTACTTTAAATTGTGCCTTTTAATTTTTAAGTACTGACAGACTATGTGGCAGCTGTGGAAAATTCTGATGCCAGCAGAGAATGTACTTTTTTGAAAACAAAATATGTTGGCATCTGGTCTAGGAAGATGGTGTTTACTCCCTGTATTAATATCGTGTACAGACAAATTAGTTTGAATATTTTCTTGATTAATGACAATAAAGTTCATTAATAAAAATATTGGCATGGAACTGATAAAAATCTGTAATTTTTTAAATAGACTTCTACATGAAGTTCTGGGCCATGCACCAAATAAAATTCTGAAGATTTTCTTATGCAAAGTAAATATCTTTCCACTGTTGGAAGAATTACCCCCCCCCCCAAAAATTAGTCCATGTTTTAAAAATAATGAAAACATGGGCATAAATCAATTTTGGAGTGGTTATGTTGCTAATATAGCACATCAATCTTACTGCATTACATGATCCACATAACTTACAAATCATTTGTTCAATACAGTTCTTCCAAGTTAGGTGGTAATCAATTTGTAAACCAAGGAATTTTTTTATTCTTCACCTCTTCTGTATACTTTGCTTCATAACCAATAACTTAATGCAAAATGTGGTGAATATTCATTATAAATTTCATTATATTTGCTTTATCTAGCTTTATAGCTAACTTAATAGCAGCAAGCCATTTAATAATATGAGAGTTTGATTGTGTTTAAAAATTTCAGACATTTCTGCTTGAAATTATGACACTAGTGTCATCAGCAAATAATACTGGTTCAGAAACAGAGTTTTTCTGAGGGAAGGTCATTTATGTATATTTTATGAACAATGAAGGCCCTAGAATTGACCCTTGGGGAACAACACATTTCAATGTACCCCAATCAGAGAAAAAATTTTGAGTTATACTAGGTGATTTTATTTCAACTTTTTCTCTTCTGTTAGTTAAACAGGACTTGAACCAATGTGTAGGTACACCTTGAATGCCACTAAAATGTATCTTAGCCAACAAAATTTCATGATTTATGCAGTCAAAACCCTTTGCCATATCACACAAAATTCCTCCAACATGCATTCTTTGGTTAACAGTCTGAATGTAGCATTTTTACTGTTTACCATTTTTTGTTCATGATATGTCATATAGTCAGGAAGAGATAAGTAATTTTATCTGAAATATTGATACAGGACATATATTAGGGGATTTTGTAATATTTATGAGCACTGTTTGTGTACCAATAAAGACCAATGTGTTGTATACTGAGAAGTTAAAACACTCACATTATGCACTTATGGTAAGCAGAAAAATACATATCCACCTAAATGCAAGATGACTTTAATCTAAGATAACCTCCAAAATAAAACACCATCTACGAAGGGAAAACATTTTTTATCAAAACCTAAGATGATCCTCCAAAAACAAATGTCTGCAAAGAAAAAATATTTTAATATTATTTTCCTACACTTCATACACAAAGCATATCATATTCTATCAACCTGTATCAATCAGTGTCATTGTCACCATCTTGGAGTCAGTGCCTTCATCTTCCTCACACTCACTGCTAACATTCCCACCCTCTTCACTGCCATTCTACAACATGTCATCACCAGTCTCAGCCAAAACATTGGATATACAGCACTTCTCAAAACCCTTCAGTCACTTTTGGTGAGATGCTTTGCCTTGCCGTTATGATCCACATTGGCTAATTAATGCATTTATATTTCTTGGTTCACAATTACTTGAACCCATGAAGTTTCCTAATTTTCTCCACAGATGGTCTGAGCGGTGTGAAGAATTTTACATACGTGTGTTCTGGATTTTTGTGTTGTGTTGGTGGTCTGATCAGTCTGAGGTCAGGAATCTTTTTATGGTTATTTAATTTGTGTATTGGTCGAGCTTTTATTTTTTAGTCCTGTCATTAATATTTAACTTTTCAATAGTTATTTTCCTATTACAACAGTGGACTAGATCTGTTCTCAGATCCATATCTTAACCCTCAGTTTACTGGCTGAGTATGTAATGAAGTCAGCTTGCTCTGGCTTCATATGTTCCTGTTTGGCACCTCATTCGTAAATTTAAGATAACCTCACATAAATAAGCAACAATTTAAGGAAAAAACTAATCTTGCATTTAAATAAATACAGTAAATGTGGAACATTCACGTACAGCTATCAGGTATGACTGTGGATGAGCAGCAGCTTGTTCATAATAGACAGGGTGTGGCACTTACCACCCCCTAGTGCCAAGATAAAGAAAGAGAGGCCTTCATGGCCTGTCATAGGGAGAGCTTTACCTTCTACCTCACCAATAAACAGAAGCTCATTTTAATGCTATAAAACTGCTAAATCACTCTAGTGGCAACACTTACAATTGATCTATAACAATTTAAGCACAGGCTATGACACCTATATGAACTTTTGAATGCCTAATAAGGTTAGTGCGTCGAGCAAAGAATTTCCCGCATACATCACACATGTGCGGTTTCTCCCCTGTATGTGACATGAGATGTTCCCTCCATCGACTCATATGCTGGAATGGTTTTGAACAAACATGGCATTCAAAAGGTAAACTATTTTTTCGTCTCCCTCTTCTTGGAATTTCACCTGGTTGATAACTTCCTTCAGTATGAAGTCTGGCATGTCTAACCATATTTGTCTGACGAGCAAAGAACTGTCCACACATGTCACACATGAAAGGTTTCTCTCCAGTGTGTGTCATCATATGTGTCTTCAGGTGACTGCTCACTCTGAAAGTTTTGGAACACACATCACAGTCATATCGTGTTACACTCCTTTCAATTCGTCGTCTTCCCCGGCGAAGATGCTGACCTGTAAGATAATCATTTTCGTTGTGAGACTTTATGTGGCGAATTAAATTGCTGTGACGTCTGAAGTTCACTCCACACACTTCACACTTAAATGGTTTCTCACCCGTATGGCACATAAGATGTTCAACTAAATAAGGTTTCCTTTTGAAAATCTTTAAACAAATGGCACATTCAAAAGTTGCTACATCACTTTTATGTTTTACCTCATTCACTTCTCTGCATTCAGGTCCTGAGTGACGCAACGAATGTCTTGTGAGATTGCTGTACCTAGCAAATGCTACACCACAGAAATGACAAACAAATGGTCGTTCACCAGTATGTGTCATTAAATGTTGTGTCAAATGTGCCTTATTCAAAAATGGCTTCTTGCAAAATGAACACATATATTTCGCAGAAGAATTTAAACTCCTAATGTGAATATTCTCATGTACATTATTACTGACTGGCATTGTCTGCTGAGTTAGGCTATCTTTAACATCCACATAAATGAGCGGTTTTAATCCAGCAGAATGTCTATTTTCTTCTTCTAATCTCATCTCTTCATCCAAAAGAGAAAAATTACTATGTTTGTCTGATACACAATTAGATTCACTTTCATCAGTAACATGGTCTACCACTTCCATGGCCTCTGCCTTCATTCCAGGTGCTTTGTGGTTAAAACATGCACTGCCTGTGTCCTTGTCAGAAATGGATGATTGAGCAGTAATACTTGTACATGGCACAGCACACTTCATAACACAGCCCAGATGAGCAGCTTCAACATATGATGCGTAAATGTGCCCTTGTGAAGGACCTGAATCAGCCGAATTGCAGGGCATGTTTGTATTACTGGCACAAGATTCACTAACACTTGCCAACTCTTCCAAACACTTTTCTTGCTTAACTCTGAACTCCTGTGTAAAAATAATGTTATCAGTTTAACAAAACTTTGAAGACATGCCTGTCAAGTAATATATTACCACAAAAAATATTCATGAATTATAGATTATGGCAATCTAGAGTTTCAAATGTTAGGTTAATTTATAATGATGTTTGAACTGCCACACTCATACAGTATCAACAAAGAGGGGCAGGTGATCTAGAACAAGACTAAGTGAACAATTTGGCTGCAATACTAATGCATCTAAATTGTCTTCAGGAAGCACCTGGTACCCATCTTTGCAGGGATGTCTATCTAGAAGTTTCCTAAGGTCGTTCTCAGCCTCTCCTGGCAAATTATTGTATAGTACTTCCAATTAGGACATGACTTTAATTCCACGTCCTTTCCAAAACATCATTCAGTTATCACCTTGGCAACCAATTTTTCATTTCCATAGAATACAAAGTAGCTCTGGGGCCCACCCAGCCTCCTATCCAATGAAGCTCACCATTCACCTCCATATAATGCTGGGAATAAGAATGCATGGAGCCACACAACCACTTCTTCAAAATGACATGCTACTTAACTAAGGACAGAGACAACTCACTGTTCCACCATTCAACGCAGCATACACTGCAATACTGAAAAAAAAAAACAGGACTAAGATATCATAAATTAACAGCAAATGTGTAGGGAGTTCAAGTGAGGTCAATTTCTAAGTAGGAGGTTGACTGAGGGGAAATACAATAAGCTCTACCAACAAATATTCAAACCAGATTCCTCCATGATTCAAGCCTGAAGCATTAATATAACAAAGGCACAGCATTATTACTGGATTTATGGGCTGTGCCCACTGTCTAGTATTTAAAATAGCTCTTCCTAACAAGCCCAACTCGGTACATGCCTCCTCTCACTTTCACCTACAGACAGATGCAGATCCACCTCCCAAAACATTATGGCATACTGGAAATATAATAAGAACCCCCTCTAATACTAATGTGGACAAAATACCATCATCAAAACCCTTCCTAGTTAATGACTGTACAGTCATAGAGTGATAATCACTTTCAATCCACTACAAAAATGTGGTACAAAAAAAATCTTTCAATGAGCATGGGATTTCATGTTATCATTTCAGATAAAACCAAAGTGAAACTTCTGGACTTCAACTGACAATATTCTGTGCAAAAACTAGATATTATCCATATCAGTATGTACACCATGTTCACAATCTTACAGGATTTGATGCCACACAGTATGGTAGATAAATACCAATGTTTCAGTGGAACCTGTTTCCTCTACCTTCAAGCAGCAAGTTCTTTCAAACCACAGGTACCTATTTATACTCCATCACATCCTAGAAGGACACACATTATTAACTATTTGAAGCCTGTAATTCACCACACAACTGTAACATTTCAGGGAAATGTTTTACAAATGGCTCTTCATGCAATAAAACATCTCAAACACAGAAGAGTACCAAAATGGAAGTGCAAAATCTAGATCCAGATCAGTCTAACAGAGGCTGATATCTCTGATGGTCTTTCTCATTCCTCTACAGCAAATTCTGGTGGCTACCTTAAAGTATACCACTTTAGATTATTCTTCAAATCCCTTTTTAACAGTTATTTTATTTTTACTTCTAACACTTGCTCCTACATCAGCAACACACTGTGTACATAATATCTATTTTCTGTATATCAAGCTAATATTTTAAAATTCTGTATTTCAAATACACTTCATTCTAAGACATCACCACCCTTACCTATGCTCATATTTCATGCCACATTTTTGAGCCACAGTTAACCCTCAGATAAGAAAACAACCTTATACAATGCAATCTTCAAATTCCACAATCTTCTGCCCATTTTCCTCTTGCTATTTTTATGGAAATGCTGAACTTCATATTGTGTAGGTACATTTGGGAAATGTGTTAAATCCTCTCTTGTTACAGTTTAAAATCTGACAGCCCAGCACTCTTAACCATCACCCTCAAATCTATGGTCTGCAGATCACAAGTGGCATGCAAACATTTTGTGGGTGGCCTTCAGAAGATTGTAATAAATGTAGTTCTTTCATCACATCCTTTCCTTTTTGTTTCCAACCAACATTCCAAATAGTATGATCCTCATTCATACAGCTGCTTCATACATATATTCCAAACTTCTCTTGTATGTGTTTAATACATATATACACACACAAACAATCACATTGAAAGGCTGATAAATATCATACTTAACCATACATATTTATGTTGAATGTAGATAAAGTAAGTAGATAAATGTAGTAAACCAAATGATTCAAGAGGCTCGACACAGCCCAAACATGCCTTGGGGAGCATATGTGAAATAAGAAATGGTTGCCTTGTTAGATACAACATACCTGTCTTAATTAAACTGTAAACTTTCTCATAATGAACACTAGCTATACCTTTACAGTGCAGTGATAGGTGATAAATGCAAACAAATTTTAGTCAGAACACCTGATGGGAAGCGCTAGCTTGGGAGACCTACATGTAAATGAACAGATAATATTAAACTGAATTAAAAAGGAGTACAGTTTCAGGCCATGGACTGCATTCATGTGGCTCAAGATAATGCCCAGTATATTCTAAGGATATTAATGTACCTTCAAGTTCCACAAAATGTGGGGAATTTCTTGATCAACAGAAAAAATACAAAACTCTAATAAAGAACTCTGCTTCATGTAGGCACTTATGATAAACATTACACGAGATGAATTGAAATTAAAATTTTGTATTAGGAAGATGGTATAACTTATTCAGTTTATGTTACCAAACGTAAATAAACCTAAAATTCAGTGCTAAGTATACAACATCATAATACGATATGATACATATGATATACATTGACTGCAATTGGGTTTCCACCTGGTGGCAGTGGTTCTTACACATGTACACAAAAGGCAAAGAACAGTAATATACATAAGGAGAAACAATACAGATCACACAACACACAAAATAGAAAGCAAATCGTAAAAACAATAAAATAAAAATAAAACGGATAACAACAACTTAAATCAATTGAACTTGTTTTGATAACAGTAGGAACATACTAAAATGCATGCAACTTACCCCTGGAAGCTGAGGAGTATTAATATTAATACTGCTCCTAATACAACCACGCAATTTTGTGTCTGATCGTTCACAGAGAAGCTTGAACTCGTAGGAAGAGATCACCTTCTGAACACATTGCTGGCAAACTTGAGTCGGCAACCCATCATCAGGACACATCTACAATGAGAGAGGAATCACTAACGTCCCACAAACATAAAACGAAATCTCGTTAGCACCCTGTAATAATTCTACAGTACTATATACACAACTTGCCCTTTCAATTGACGTCAGTGCCATCACTTTGCCAGAAAGCGATGAATTTTCTTCTTCCTGATCCTCGGTAAAAAGCGAATACAGTTCTTCATTTTGTCCATTTATTAAGCAAAGTCGACATAAATTACTAAAGTCCAACACCATATTAACACCATTCTACTTAGATGAATATTTCAAAATCAATTCCGTTGCTGCTCGCGTGACATAACCTCAAATAGGGCTGCAGTAAAACAAATACAAATTTCAGATCTAATCCACAGCATTCATGTTATGTAAGTGCTGTATGTAACTAGAACCATGTTATATCAATAGGAACGTATATAAAGTGATAACATTATTTGGTTCATAACGTCATGCAACACATTACACCTAGCAGCCGTCATTCCGTTCAGCATATTTGAAAGATGTCACCGGGTAAACATGCACTGCCATCTATCGGGTAACCATCGAATTTCGAGGTTGCAACGTGCCACAATGTGAAAAACTCGGAAAAGTATTCGTTCGTAAGTACGAATCAATAATTCTGTCAGCATTTTTTAGTGGTTTGGTTAACGGCTATATGGTGTTTATATTGTCCAGCTCTCCCTCCTGACTGTATTAATTTCGCACACTGAAACCAGCTAACATTTTCAAAGGTGGATTTCCAAAACGCAATTTTCTCTGTACTACATGGCACATATTTAGTTAAATATAGGACAATTTTTGCGATTTATTAAGAAGTTCGGCCACTGTTCGTAAAAATATGCCTGTCACGTTTATTGATCGGCTTACAACAACCAATATCCCTGAAAAATTGTTACCATTAAAATATTAAGCCACGGTTAGTATATATTAATGGTTTTCTCATCCGAGTTAATAAAGGAATCCCACCAATAACTAAAACAAGACCGTTACACAACTGATGGTACATTCAAATTGCCACCAAGCTGCTTCCAGCCAAATAACATCAAGACTGTTTCAACCTTAAGATAAATACGGTTCACAACTTCACCTCCTACTCTTCAAGATAGATTTTAATACGTTTATTTCCTCATGGCATTAATATTAATTTTTCTTTACTTATTATTTACACAACGACTCAGTCAATATCTCAGACTGTATAGCATCCATCGTTATAAATACTAGTAAATAAATGGATGGGAAGAGTGCAAAATCACAGTCCAAACACAAGTTTATCCATACGCAAAAATCAGCTGATTGTTGAAAAGACACTTTAAAATAATAATAGTTTCTTCACGACCGTCACTTTCCTTAATATACCGTACTATAAAGTGGGGGTTATGTATCTCTTTTCCGTTTGACCAACTGCATCCGATCTAGTAACAGGACCTAACCTTAAGCAGAGTTTTTAAAACGCGATGTTTTAGTTAAAATCGGATGAAAAAACGGATACTTTGTGCATCTATGAAGTGATTTGCAGGTAGCTAACATATTTAACTGACTAAAATGCTTCAAGAAAAAATTGAACAGAAAAATCATTCACGCGTGTTAAGTGAAATATATTTTCCCCACAAGTCTTACGGATTTAGAGGTATTAAAAAAAAAAAGGCAAATTTCTTACCGTGTCATCTCACAACTCTAAAAAAAAAGAATTTTACAATATTTTATATTAGAGAACCTTGCACGAATTTTTTAACAGTTGTATCTGTTTGTCATTCTGTTTGCCAGTCACGTACTATCTTAGCTTAAACCGTTTAACATTTATTTACTTTCATTTGAGAGTCTCACTAAAGTTGCCGAACAATTTCAATTTTCAGCCACGCAGATAAACAATCAAGTTAACTTTGCGTAAGACCGTAAGTTGATTTTTTAAATCTACATTATGGATCGTTAGTCACCTTAATGAAAAAGTATCAGATTTTCTTTTCTTGGAGCTGCAACCTGCTCAACGATTCTCTTCCATGCTTCTCTACCCATAACCACCTTACTCCAAACCTAAAACTTCATTTCTCCCAGTACATTTCTGACATCATTCTCCCATATTAACCTCGGCCTACCAGTCCTTGATACTGCATTTGCTTCCCACTCTGTTATTCTTTTCACTGTCCTTTCTTTATCCCTTCTTCAATATGCCCATTGTTTTATTCTCTACGCTTTCGCGTGTCTAACTATATCAGCATCTTCGATTAGCAAATTTATTTCCTTATTAGTTCTTATTATCCATCCTCCATCTCGATTTTCTATTGGGTCTTATATCTTCCTCATTACTTTCCATTCAAACACTCTTAATGAACAAGCCACAAATAAGCTTAACAAACCGTAAAGAACGCGTGACGTTACACTGTAACGAACACGTCCGTGCGTTAGGTTTTGGCGCCGTGCTGATAAGGCAAACTCTCCAGCAGGCGAAATTAAGTGTTCGCTACAGCAGCAGTTGTAATTAAGACTGGAAGCAAAATTCGGAAGACAGCCATGTCTACTTCTAATACATCCCTCTATCGTAGGATGGCATGTTTGCATACTGTAGACATTTTCTGACAACTCTCTACTTTTAGCGAAAAGCATACTAAGGAAATAGAACTCTGCGTACATTTGTATGGACGCACGCACACATGCGTTCGCGATGTGAATGAGTTAAGAAATAAATAATTAAACAGGTTAGTTACCAAAATTCTTGTGAATATAATGGCTAGAAGACGGGAATAAGCTGCAGTGATATGTATCTGAAGGCGAGATATGGCAGCTCGAGAGTGATGTGAAAGGAGTCGATTTATTTGCTTGTAAATAAATATGTATATACATTCGCACATTACGTACCGAAATTCCTTTGAAGGGGATGGCTAGGGGACAAATGTAATTTATACCTGTTGTTTTCTATGGATATAAAACTTGGTCCCTTGCCCTGGGTAAAAATATGACTAGAGATATCTCAGAACGGGGTATTTTGTGAAATATGCAGACATTGCAATTCCTGGAGGCTGAAGAAAATTATGTCTAATTATGAACTTTAAGAATTTTACTCTTTACCAAGTACTGTTAAGTTAAATAACTTACAGAACAAGTTAAATAACTTACAGAACACAAAAGAGATGGAGGACATATTATGCATAGGACATGAGGAAAAGCAATGCAAAATTTATCCAGCACACGTGAAGATAATAAACTTCTTGGAAGATCTAGATGTAGATGGAAGAGTAATACTGAACTCAATCTTCAGGAAGGCAGTGGGACATTGCGTTATGGATTCATGTTTCAGGCAGGGATCAGCGGTTTGTTCTTGTGAAATTTCTGGTCTGAGTGAGTGACAAGTACATTATCATGGACTTTAGTCCACGCAGTTACATAGGCCATGGATAAGTCTTGGAATATATTGCTTTAATAACCCTAAGATATATACAACATTTATTTCTGCACATGGATTGCCGCACATACATCCTTATGAACAAAAACAGTGACAGCTTACACAGTAGAGTGAATTCCATCAATGCATCAACTTGAAAAAGACGTAGTCTTTAACATCCACTACTCACAAATATTTCAGTACACAAACCTGTGGGACAGTTTCTCAGTGACAAGTCTTTGATTACAGAACGAGCCTTTTTGGACTAGGACTGGAAGAAAGTATCTTGCTGCAGCCCAGCTTTCTTCTCTTGACAATGCGCTGATGAACCCTCTTCATCTCAAGAATCTCCTTCATTTCTTCCTTGTCTTGCTCCTGCAAGAAAAGACCATACTGATCAACCACCACCTCACAGCTGTCGGCTTACAGTTGAGCAGTAATCACGTATCTGTGTGTATAAAACTTTCGCTGATTTGTCCCTTCAAATAAGAATATGTTGGGACAAGTCATTAGAAATGCTTTTCGTGTGCAGGAGCATGGAATACTCCGTTTTGGGCCATGCTGTTACCCAAAGATCACAAAGTAAAGCAGAAGAAATTTTTAAGGACATTTTAACTGGCACAGGTCTGAGAGGAAACCAAAAACATCATAAAATATCAGCCACAAGAAAAGAAATATTTGGGAAAACGGTGACAGGACTTTGTTTCACAATTCAGTATTGCTGACTGGATTGAATAGATATAATAGCGACAAGTATGGTTGTAAACTGGTTGGATCTTACCGACTGGTTGAGTCTCAACACGAGAGCTCGGCGCCCATCGGACATTGGCTGCGAGTAATCCATGAGCTTCTTGAGACGCTCTGCTGGACTAACCCCTCGCTCCACCACCAGCACAATGCGGGCCCACTGCAAACAGCCAAATGCTCAAGCAGAAGGAAGTTACTGGGAACCTGATGTTTCCATTTTCTGGGTAAAGTTTGGGTCTAACATGTGGCTTTTGGCACACAGTAATAAAACATTAGGTTGCACAATTTGCTAACCAGACGAGCAACCATTAGCTTCTAAAGAAGACCTCTTGTCTGTTGAGTTAGTTATCATGCGCATTCATATGTTACTATGCAAATTTAGGGTTTGCAGCACATTGGTCGTTGTTTTCTACACTTATTGTGAACGTCTTGTCATCCGATCTGGGAATAACTAACTAACTAACTAACTAACTAACTAACCAACCAACCAACCAACCAACCAACTAACTGGCTGACTGACTGACTGACTGACTTACTGACGGACTGACTGACAGATTCCATGGAGCTGAAACTTTCTTGAGAAGCTAAGAGGTTCTCAGGTAGTCAAGAAATTCTCCGCATTTTATGGAACCAGAAGGTTCGTTACCGCACTCACAAGAGCCCGCCACCTGTCCCTGTTCTGAGCCAGATCAATCCATTCCAGGTCCCCTCATCCCACTCCCTGACGATCCATCTTAATATTATCCTCCCTTCTACGCTTGGGTCTTCCAAGTGATCTCTTTCCCTCAGGTGTCCCCACCAAACCCTGTATGCACCTCCCCTCTCCCCATACGTGTTACCTACCCCAGACCACCTCATTCTTGATTTGATCACTCGAATAATATTTGGTGAGCAGTACAGATCATTTAACTCCTCGCTATGTTGTCTCTGCCACTCCCATGTTACCTCGTCCCACTTAGGCCCAAATATCTTTTCAGCACCCTATTCTCGAACACCCTCAGCTTACGTTCCTCTTCCTTCACGCCTACTCCAAAATGTAATCGTATGAATCAAATCGGCCTTGTGCGTATCATAGAGGCATATGGGTAATTTGAATTTCAGCTGCACGCATTTTTGACCCTTGCAGTGGATTGACGTGAATTTTCAGCTTCTAATTCTAACCCCGGCACCCATTAAAGAGGGTTAGCCAACAGCGCCTTAAAGTAGGCCATGGTCACATTCTTTCCAGTTTAACATTATCCTTTTACTTAACACTCATCCTGCTAACGTGGAGAATATGGTGAGCTAATAATGCCAGCAGAGGGCAGATGGGATTTAATTCGGCGTTTAAAGGGTTAATACAGTGTAATCCGAGTGACTGGAAACAACAATAAATAGACAGCAAATAAACCAATGACGCCAGTAGTATGCGATGTACCTCACGAGCTTCAGTTACCTGTCTTTGCCATTCGTTTCGGGTTTCAGCAATTTTCTGGTAAGTGTTGCCCATCATGGCAATCAGCATATTGACCAACAGTATGGCCACAATGCCCATGTAGATCACGAAAAGTAACTGAAATAAAGGAAGGTTAAGAAAGTAATGTTTCTGGTCAGAATGTAATATGAATAAATTTTTATCATATCTGTAATAAATGATGTCTAATAAGAAAAAGCCACCATTTCCTTTCTTATGATTTTAAACGCAGGACTCCTTATGTTTCACAATTTAAATAGCAGGCATGGTGGACAAGAGAAACACATACAAAATCATCATGCGAGCCAAAACAGAAGACACACGTTGGAGTAACTTGCTTTATGCAATTTCACATTTTCTGTGCAGAATAGCCATTTTTAAGAGAGTAAAACCACATAATTTGGAGTTATGTAACATAACCTTTCGCCCACACGTTTCTGTGTCCGGTTCTCAGGATAATTGCGGCTTTTTTATCCTGAATATAATTACTCGAACAATCTTCGTGCAAGGGACATTAGGCATTTTCTTGAAGGCAAGAGCAGACGTTTGAAATATCGTTTAGATGCGGGGTTACATTACAGTAAATATCATGCAAGCGTTATCATAGATCCAGCAAAATGTTTTGTGTGTATTGTTGTAGCTGTCTTGTGTATATTGTTGTCATCTTACGTGTATTTCCTGTACTATGTGTGTATTGCTGTTTTTACTTTAGATGCCGGACTGCTCGCTAGAAGTCAGTACTCGGAAGGTCCTGCGACCGGCCACCTCGACACAGGTTTTTCTTGGTTTTCCTGCGTCTATAAGCAATTGCTGAGATGGTTCCCAAGATTCCAAGTTGCCACTACATGTTTTTCAAGTAGCCCTCCCGACTTAAATTTAGTAGTAACCAATTTCATATTTTGTATACATGTAAAATAACCACTGCCACCGGGTGACAACCCAATTGCAGTTAATAATAATAATATTTGAACGTCATCATGTTCATTACCTTAGCTTCGAATTCATGTTCCGTCCGCTCAAAAGCACTGTAGTAGTCCCCAAAGTTTGTCATGGACATCAGGAACATAGCCAGCACTGATTCAGATGGACTGGGCATTGGGTTTGACACCGAATCGTCGACACCCTCCGGTGTGTTAGGGTTGTCGAATGACAGGAAAATAACGTAGTACGCTGTATACGTCAAAGTGGAAGTAACAGCAAATTAGTTTTATTTTTATCTCGACTTCTTTGTAGCAGCTCATAATTTAAATTCTCCAACGCATACATTTAGCTTTCATATTCGTGTTCAAGGTTCCAAGTGCACTAAAATATGCAAATGTAAAACCTCTCTTTGCTGCAGTTACATGCTTGTTACAGTTTACTGTACGATAAAGAAATAATTTCACACTCCTTTTTGTAAATATTTTGCTGAAATTAAAATGAACGCAAAATTATGAAGATAATAAGCTGGTGTTTCAAAATATATACGTTATCTTGAAACAATGGAACTGGACATGTTTTTTTTATGTCTTCTACCCCGTTGTGTTTGAGATAAATTTATCAATAGAAAGACCGTCCGACAAAATTATGGTTTTGAGTTCATTATCACGGTTGGTCTTCAAATCGGCTATAAATTTTTGCCGTCCTTACAGTCAAAGCCAACATAGTGACAACAACAAAAACACCTGTTGTCAAGTGATATGAAACAAACAAACACACACGCACAACAGCCGTCTTAGTCCGCCCAGTGAATGAGAACAATGAGGAATCCATCCGCTGGGGGTGGACAATTCAAACAAGAGAGGCATTGTACGTATAACGTAATAATGAGGCGAGATCGTGCAGCCATTGTTGCAGCGGAAAGCAAGAAGTATTGCATATTCTAAGTGTGTGTGTTCGTAGTCTCAGTTATTGAATATGCAAAGCGCATTGGCCGTATTAAATTGTCATCTATGGCCTGGTCGGCATTACAATATTTTTCCTCATTATTTCGTAAACGGAACGACTTTCGGGGAAAAAGTTATTGAATATAAAAATGTATTTTGTTTTCCTCTACAGCCTTTGTCTGAAGTATTGCTCATTATAAGAATAATTGAGTGGTATGCCACAAATGTACATAGGTCTTCATGAAAGGACCTGTTATTCTTTTCAGATTTGAATGAAACTTGAATTTTCTCGACAGATTTTCGTTTTGTATAAATATTAAATTTCATAAAACCCATCCAGTAGAGCCGAGTTGTTCCATGCGGACAGACGGACGGATTGACATGACGAAGCATATAGTCGCTTTCCGAAATTTTGCGAACGCGCTTAATGACACACCAGATTAGGTTCGTGTCAAGATTGATATCTCAGTCCTCACATGCACGTGCAAGTGGGAAGTATCTGCATTTTTTTAGGTTCACGTCCTGATGATGACCGCATGAACGGTCGAAACATGCAGCCGATTTGCCGAACAACTGCGATATAGAACGAAACCCAAACTATGTTAGACGGTATTTCTACTGATTGACACTCATTCCCCTAATTCAATAAAGGAAGACTGACGTAAACACTGTCACTTATGTGTGACTTATTTTCCCGTTAGGTTGGCACTACCATGCTCACAATTGTGTCTATCAAATGGCGTACAAAAAAACAGCAAGGCGTAGATTGTTGCAGTTCGTAGGACATAATGTGTCATGGCAGTTTGGTACCAATATTGCAATGTTTCAGAAGTTAATAGTAAGTTTTTGGATGGACGCCCCCCACCCCCAAACTGCATTTAGTTTTTGCCGCAATATCGAAACAGAAACAACCAGGGTAACAAAACATATTCAGGGCGTTAGAACTAACTAAAAAGCACAGCAATTAAAGCTTTCAGAATTTAAAGAAAACAAGTTTACCCTAATATCTCGGTCAGTCCGCGAGCCCCCTTCCTTAACCTTCTTGCACTTTTTCACACACTGCATAAAAGAACCGTATATGGAGAGGTCATTTATATCTCCTATTTCCAGATGGCAGGATGTGCTTGAAAAGCACATCCTGCCATCGACCAGACTGTTTATATGGATGCATGAAAGAAATACCACAAAACTGCATGTACAACTCTTCCTGAGGATGAACACTTGGATGGTCGAAACATGTCGAAGGCACAATAATTGAATTAAAACATTACTGTAAAAGAGTGCATTTTGTTGGTTATTACACATGTGAAATTGTGTGTTTCACTGTCCTCACCTAGCAGTTATGTTTGGTGGGTCCTAAAGCTTTGGAATTTCGTCATTCAGTTCAGAGACAGTGCGTCACTGAGATGATAAGCGGTGACACTTAGGCCAGTGTTATAGCAACCCGTAAGACTTTTAAGCCTCAAAAGGTAATAAGCCTTTGGCAATTGCACCGAATTTTATAGTGTGTAGTTGGTTTGACTTACGCTATTTGAGTAAGTTGATTATTGAGCACTTAGACTATTCTTGTATTAAAATGGTCACTTCATATCCTTCAGATACTTGCATGGCACACAACAGTTATTTGTAACTTTGGAGCGTATTTCATCTCGTTGTCACCTACATATACGTACCCTGAGAAAATCCCATGACAAAAACAAGATAGATTGACACAAACCGCAGGAGGTCACCCATAATCATCCGGTAGATCATCACCACAAATGGCCCAACTGTTTTGAAGCCCCTGTGGGAAAGATTGCAAATTTACATAATATATTTTATTTTCATCGAGCGAGAATATTTGCACTCTTATCACGTAGCCCAACATAAATATTTGAGCAAGAGAATTCATTAAGCTACTATTTGTAGCATGTTCTGATAATTCTGGATTTACACAGGACAGAATTCCGCCATCTATAAAAACAGTGACCTGCCCACATAAACACGTAAACATGGTATGATGATTAGTACTTAGTTAAAATGTTGAATTATTATGCAGTGAAAGGTATGCGAGTTTTATCCATTCTTTACACCAGTCTATGCCCGTGAAATATCACTAGGAGAAGGTATGTAGTCAAACACAACTTAATCACTGAGGTGTATTTAATGAATGTGATGGAAAAAACTACATGTTTCGGCCTGTGTTGGCCATCATCAGGTTGTCTATGGAACTTAAAGGCTAGCTATATGCATGCGCGCGCGCGTGGTGTAGAGTCGTTTTCCATCACATTCATTAAATACACCTCAGTGATTAAGTTGTGTTTGACTACATACCTTCTTCTAGTTTCACACACACAACGGGGATGACACACTTCCGTGAAATATCAGTTTCCTGAAGAGTACAAATTCATATATGTACTATATATGTATGTATATACCGTTGTCTAGTCACTCATGTAGCTACCCACACTCAACATCCTAC
>Ga0123352_10004970_pt1 | contig 19828 bp, 11 predicted proteins | sample TergutLab28metaG_FD_89700 | JGI IMG/M metagenome (GOLD analysis project Ga0123352, IMG submission 89700) | Labiotermes labralis P1 segment gut microbial communities from Petit-Saut dam, French Guiana - Lab288 P1 | ecosystem: Host-associated > Arthropoda: Insects > Digestive system > Gut ... | reverse complement strand
TAGACTTTTGGTTTTTTAGTTGGACTGATCGAACTCTGAATCATGTCCAATGAAAAAATCGGAAAGTAGCGGCTTTGAAACGGGGGGGGGGGGGGGACTTACGTATTGCTAGTTGAAGCTTTACATTAATTTATGAGGGCAAGGCATAGACTGGTATGGATGTGTCTGCTTATGTGACACAATTTTATTTTTGTATTTATGTATTTATTTTTATTGCAGGTAGGTGAACAGCCTGACGATTTTGGCTCTGTGTTGAGTTTGCTGCTTGTAGCCTAAGTAGGCATGCTGAAATCTGCCGGAATGCGGTGAGTCAAGTGCAATCCTTAAATATTTATAGTTTTGCTCTTCCATGTTTTAATACTTTGAAGCGTCATATGAAAGGTATCCCTTCTCCTATTCGAGGACTGCCAGAATTTAAATCAGTTCACCTCTCAGATTGAAGAATTTCCCATCTAATCTGGTCATGTATCTTACCATCGCTTTACTTTGCCTAAGAGAAGTACTTTCTAATTGACGCCTGTAATCGGAATTCCTACTCGTGCGCATTTTTTTCTGTGTTAAAGAAGTATATCATCTCCTTCCGGCACATTATTCCTGTGCCAGTTGGCGCTCCTCTGTGATCTAAGCGTTCTGTGGAATGTTAAGTTATATTTTTGGTAATAATGGTAACGTCTAATGAATTAATGTTGGGGGAAAAAAAAGTAAAATTAATAGGTCGTAAGGCGAAAATTGTGGAGATATTTGTACACGGTAAGTTTATCTACTTCAGATTCGAAAGTGTTATTGCATGATGCGATTACAGTTTAACTTCTGGACTGAACTTCAAATTTTATTTGAAATCAAAATTCAAGTAAGTGTCTGTAATTTCTAATCCGTCATGTAAGAGCATGTGGCGATTAGTAATAATTTACATCATAGTTATAGTTACAAAGTAGGTCCTGCTTAATATACATGGTGTTTCGAGGTCTGGCTTCAGTTCTCTGATCAAGTGCTTTTTTATTTATCGTGTAATTGACAGATATTTTTATGTATATTTCCGATCTTGGTGGCAGTGACTGGAATGGGGCGCGTTACTTCAAGATCGCTACTAACGTACGCCTGCCACGAAACTACTGACTTCAGGCAGTGGGTTGTTTCCAGCCTCCAATCGGAGAGCAGTGTAGTTAAACAAACACTATCGCAGATTTGTTATTTATCGAGGTCGAACTGAATACACGTAGTGGCAGTATGTGCCTTATTAGTGTGTATTATATTATCTTCTACATGTTTCGGCTCAGATTTTTAGGTAATATAAAATAACAAGACATGTACCGTCTAATAAGTGTATTTAGTAGGATCTTGGTAAAGAGTAAAATAAAAAATGGAAATTGAATAAGGAGAGACCAGCTTCATGTCACTTGCTTTATTATTTCATTATTTAATGCTCAACATGTTTCGGATGTTAATACATCCATCTTCAGGAGCTTGCGACTTATTAGTTGAGTTATTTCATGGGTTGTATTGCTCTGGTTTGATGCGTGTTGGTGTTACGTTGTGGTTTGGCTGGGGTGATGTGGTATCCGTATGCAGGCAAGCTCCTGAGGATGGATGTATTAACATCCGAAACATGTTGAGCATTAAATAATGAAATAATAAAGCAAGTGACCTCAAGTTGGTCTCTTTATTCGACTATCAAGATGAAGCACGGTCCAATAAACATAAGATTAAAAATGGAAAATGCAAAGTATTGAGAATATTACAGTTATTTAGCAAAATCCCCAAATACCATTGTCATAAAGTTTATTTAAAAATACTGACAAAATGAAAGATACTGTATTTGAAGCTCGGTATTGGTTAATGAGGCCTATCCCAGTTGCCGCGCGGTCCAAGGCTTGTCTGCGGACGCTCGCTTCTTGGAATTGCGTGTTGGAATCCCTCCCGGGGGAATGGTTGTCTGTCTCCTGAGAGTGTTGTGTTTCTGCAGGTTGACGTCTCTGAGTCGGGCCTGTTACTCATTCAGAGGAGTAATGCGGACTGTAATGTATCTGTGTGTGATCGTGAATCCTCGATAGTGAGTAAACCCTGGCCCATGGAGGCAAAAATTATTATTCGAGTTATATCAATTTTGGACAAAGGGGAAATAAACGAAAACTTTCCCGGTGTCTGCAGACGATAGGGCTTTTTCCATCTCGAACAGCAGTGTTTGGTTTTGTGCACCCGCGTTTCCAAAATTAGCGCGCGCGAATGCACGCACGCACACGCACACACACACACAAATTTGTGGTGCAGCATAACCATCTTCGTTACTATCGCTGTCGTTATTATCACCATAAAGGAATGTAGGACTGCCAGGTAAACAGTACATCTCGTGATTTGTGTTAAGTACATGTGCATTGGGGACCGCGGTGGCACAGTGGTTAAGGTGCTGTACTACAAATCGGAAGGTCGCTGGTTCGATTCCAGATGGTGTCATTGGAATTTTTCATTGACATAATCCTTCCACTCGCACTATGGCCCTGGGGTCGACTCAGCCTCTAACAGGGGGCATTTCCTGGAGGTAAAGGCAGCCGGTGCGTAAAGCTGACAACCTTACCACCATCCTGTGCTGTTGTCGTGTAATCTGGGAACCTTAACTTCCTGGAACCCTCTGGGCCACACCAGGTCTGTAACGGGACTGCTTTACATGTGTATTACTTCGAAACATGAGAATTAATTATTTTGTTATTGAACGGATCTACAATTTGAGCCCTGAAGAATAATGACAGGGACAGTGGATTCTTCAGTAACTTGGGTCTGTCCCTCAGTGCACTGTTGTTCAGGAACGTATACCTAACCACACAGCTCGCTATGTTTTGCCTTATACCCGTAGTTCTGTATTGCGTGTCTAGAGCGTGTTCAAAGTCAACATTGTCTCGCCATGCCTATTCGACAACCTCTCTGACAGGTCTGTTATGTACGGCAGTCTATGTGGTCAGTGTTGGCCGTGGAGGTGTCCTGCTTATTAGTAACACAACGCGACCTTCAACTTTCCCAGCGCTTACAGAGAGTCTGGAGGCAGTTCTGTCGTGAAGTTTCGCTGGCAGGTTCGTTAAGGTCGTCATATTCGCAGACAGGCGGTTAAAATGTACACGATTGTTACAGATATGTCTTTCGAAAATATCATCCCGCAGTTTGTGAGAGGGATCTTACTAACCCGATGGAGGAGAGTCCTTTCTGAGAAGCTAACAGGCCCTCAGCTAGTCAAGAAATTCCCCGCATTTTGTGGAACTCAAAGGTTCATTACTGCATTCACAAGCGCCCGCCACCTGCCCCTCTCTTGAGACAGAGCAATCCAGTCCAAGCCTCCCCACCCCCCGCTTTTGAACATTCATTTTAATATAATCCTCCCATCTACGCCAAGGTCTTCCAAGTGGTCTCCTTCCCTCAGGTTTCCTCATCAAGACCCTGTATACCTTTGTGAGAGGGATCAAGGGAGTAATCCTAGTTCGATAGGCGGTCTTCCATCCAAGATCTGCCCTTTTGAATAATGCCGGGCTTTGATGATACCATTGGACTTGTAGTGCCGTAAGATCCCTCCATCAACCCTCATATACGGTAGTTATATTGTCTTCCACCGACACTTGTACAGTGGTATATAACATTATTGGGTAAACCTATATCAGAAGAAACGGTGTCGTTTTCGAAATTACAGTAGTGTTGAACATTGCTGAAGTTTTATATATATTCCTCCTCTATTGTTTATTTCTGTGGTGCAGTAGCCAAACTCGAGCCTGGACCGCCTCACTGTTGAGGTTGCTAGATAGCACACAATTAGACACACTACCCGGCTGTCCTCTGAACGAGTCATCAGCCTGTCGCAGAGGCCGCTACCTACACAACACACAGCAAACACATGAGACCAGCACTGATGACTTCAGAGGGATTCGATCTCGCGACGCCAGCAATCGAGCTCCCGCAGACCTACGCCTCTGACCGCATGGCCACCAGGATCGGCTCTGTTTCTCTTAGTTGGTAACATAATCGCTGGAATCTAAGGTCATTCGTTCCCGAGGTCGTCTGAGTACGTTCCACTTTTTTTTTTACGAAAATTCAAGCTTTGTTGAAACGTGAGTAATGTTTACGTTACAAGGTTGTTCTGTCAGATGGTATTTTGGTCATAATATTATTGTATGGGATTCCCTTGGAATTGGGGTTGTGGGGCTGAAGAAAACCGTGAAAGTTCCCGGCACAGTGAGCATTATATTCTTCGACATTCGTACAGTGTACCTTTTGTCTATGGTAAGGAAATACTCCACTTCACAGGTAAATTCATGCATCCTCTGTAGATAAGATAATAATCGTACGTCACAGCACCATATTATGTGGATGAGACACGCCTTATATACATGATGTGTTTTTCATTTATCGACTTTTGCGAGACAAAGGCAACATTTCGGATTGATCTACTATCAATTCCGAATAGACACTGTTGATGTAAACAATTTGATCTATCGGTTGAAGTCATAAAAGCTTTGTAATCCATGGCGGAGAGGAAATTGTTTTCTCCCGCAGTCGTGATAGAGTCTCAGCCATGTTCATTAAAGCTGTTTAGTTTTCTCCTGCGAATATCAACATTTATCAAAGCCAGGAAATTCTAGGCCAGACGTTACTGTACCTCAAAGAAGCCTGTAGCATGCATGCTAAAGGCATTTTCAAACACATTTATTGTAGCTGTTTTCTTTACTGTTCCATTATGTTCTGAAATACTTCGCACCTTAATAACAGGTGAAGAGACTGTTAGAGAGATTCTGATGCGGTGCTTTCCAATTTAATTTACCAACGGAACTCTTTCTTAGTCGAGAAATTGTTACGGAACCCCTAATAAGATTCTTACGCATGAAACTAAAAAATAAGACCACAATTGAGTAAGGATAACAGTAAATAGAGGTTGAACACATAAATGCAATTAACGCTTTATCAAATTGCTTATATTTAGAAACAAAACCGCATTTCGCTTGAACGAAAAATGAAGCGTAAAGGCCAATGTGCCTAATATTTGCAATGCGAGAGTGTTTATTCCTTTCACAAATCATTTTCATGTTTGGCTTCGTGCTAGAAAGTTGAACTGTCAGATTTGGCGAAGCCTTTAGTCTTTTCGCGCGCGCGCGCGCGCGCGCGTGTGTGTGTGTGTTTTTTTTTATTTTTTGCTTCGTAATTCTAGAATTCAGTTTTGCACAAGTTTATACCGGCGAAGGACATGCGTTGACGAATTGCATGGCTTGATAAAGCTGAAAATTCTTGGCGTTAGTGGATCCAAAGGGTAATTAGAGAAACTGATTTAAATGTGTGTACTAATTGGCCATCTGAAATGATAGAAATGACTGTTTCATATTCTATAACAAGAAAAACTTTCAGGCGTTTTTGTTATACTGAATGGATTTTGAATCCAGTTGTTACAGTCGTGTATGGCGTCACATCGTGATGTCTGCATATACGAGTAAGTTGCGAGGATGTTACTGAGTTTTCTGGCAAAAATAGATAGGCTCTGGAAACATTCGTATTTATTTTGTCCTATAAATGAGATCCAAGGCTGTAGTTTGCGTGACTATGGTGCAGTTTTATCTTTTCTTTTAAAAATACTTACGTTACTGAATTCGATCATTGTACGTATCAATGAGAAGGGTGGTGAAACAGATTGTAATAATTATAGCGGGATATTATTTTGTCAGCTACATACAAAATTGTATCCAACATCCCGCTGTCAACATTAACCCCATATGCAGAGGAAAATATTGGGTCTCATCAATGTGGATTTCGACGTAACAGGCCAACTACTGATCATATATTCTGCATTCGTCAAATACTCGTGAAAAAAAATGGGAATAAAATGTGGCGGTGCATAAGCTATTTATAGACTTCAAGAAAACCCATGATTAATTTAGGAGGGAGGTCTTGTATAATATTCTCCTTGTGTTTGGTATTCCCATTGGAACTAGTAAGACAAATAGAAATGTATCGAAATGAAACCTATAGCACAGTCCGCGCAGGGAAATATTTGTCTACCGTGTTTCCTAATAAGAATGATTTGAAAAAGGAGATTTCTTTATCGCCATTACTTTTCAACTTTTCTGTAGAATATGCAAGTAGGAGGGTTCAGGTAAATCAGGAGGGCTTGAAGTTGAATGGTACATATTAGCTGCTAGTTTATGCTGAACATGTTTATATAATGGGTGGAAGCGTGTATACTATAAAAAACACAGAAACTTTATTACTTGCTAGTAAGGAGACTGGCCTGGAAGTAACTGCTGAGAAAACTAAGTATATAGTCATGCCTCGAGATCAATATGCGGGACAAAATTACAATGAAGAAAATGACAACCATTCCTGTGAAAGAGTGGAAGAGTTCAAATATCTGGGAACAAATCTAACGATCAAAATTCCATCCAGGAAGAAATTAAGAACAGACTCTAGTAAGGGAATGCTTGCTATCATTCGGTGCAGAATCTTTTGCGTTCCCGTCTGATATCCAAAAATGTAAAGATGAAGATATACAGAACTATAATTTTGCCTGAAGTTTTGTATGGGTGTGAAACTTAGTCGCTCACATTGAGGGAGGAACGTAGGCTGAGGGTTTTGAGAATAGGGTTTTGAGGAGGATGTTTGAGCCTAAGAGGGACGAGGTAACAGGGGAGTGGGGAGGAATACATTGTAAGGAGCTTAATGATCTGTGCCCTTCACCAAATATTATTCGGGTGATTAAATCAATAAGAATGAATTAGGCGGACCACGTAGCACCTATGGGGGAGAGAAGAGTTGCGTACATGGTTTTGATGGGGAAACCTGAGGAAAAGAGGCCACTTGGAGTACCCTGGCGTGGGTGAGGGTATAATATTGAAATGGATCTTCAGGAAGTGGGGTGGGGGATATGGACTGGATTGATCTGGTTCAGAATAGGGACGGGTGGCGGGCTCTTGTGAATGCGGTAATGAACCTTCGGGTTCCACAAAATGGGGGAAATTTCTTGACTAGGTGAGAACCGATTAGCTTCTCGAGAAGGACTCTGCTGAATGGAGTTAGCTACGTTAATGAGTTCGGTCTTGTGAAGACTTTTGCAAGATACGCAGCTCCAAGTAACGGCCAGACAGATGGAATGTTTAGTCCAGATAATATACGGAGACCTCCTGACGTTGATCGAATAATTTAACATGCGCTTTCCTCGCAATGGCCACTCTCTACGAGCAGAAGCCTAAACACTTTGCTGAATAACCCACATCTTCATACGCAATTTTCTACTGTCCCGGCTGTATTTCGATTTTTTTGTAATTACCAGTTTTCACTGCGTCATCCCATGCATTTTTAGGAGGGGTAAAATATATTCCTAGTCGCCAGTACCTGCTGTGCAGTACGCACCGCACTGCCGGTGCAGAGTGGTATTATATAAATTACCCTCACAGCGCCATCTACTGTTCCTAGCTTTGCTTTTGCGCTGTCGATGTACACATTATTAATTTTTCGCAGCCTACTACACACATTTTCGTAAAGTTATCGGCACATTAAATACATGTTCATTAGTAATATTTCTTTTGAACTTGATGGAAGACATCACGATGTGCTAGGAATATACTAAAACATTAATTAATATACGTCAAGCACAACTATTGTATACGAGGCTACATGTTTCGACCTTATTAAACGGTCATCATCAGGCCCTCTAACATATCGAGTCAACAGATGTTGTGTACACGTTGAGATCCCAATATGTTTGCATGGATAAAATACATAAAATCTAGCAGGTCATTTACCTAAGAAGGAGTGATGTGTGTATTGCATAACTTATGTAACTGACTTGCCAGATTTTATGTATTTTATCAATATAAACATAATGGGATCTCAACATGTACACAACATCTGTTGACTCGATTTGTTAGAAGGTCTGATGATGACCGTTTAAAAAGTTCGACACATGTAACCTCGTATACAATAAAATAGTTGTGCTTGACGTATATTAATTAATGTTTTAGAATATTTCTTTTGCAAAAAAACCGCGTAAAAGAAAGCTTTTCAGAATAAATTTGTGAAAATCGTGACGGACAAATACTAGCAAAACGGCAGTATTTAAAACCTAAATAGTTTCAGCTATTTCCACTAAGTGTGCGTCACACAATTGCAACCGAAATGCAAGCTCATTCTCGACATGGGTACAGACGCATGACAGTAAATTTGAATATGGCAAAACCTCCGCCTTTGTACAACCCTCATCCAGCATACATTGTAGAGGGCGTCGTAACCTTCCAAGAGGTACTTCATCTCCTCTGTGTACGGCTTTGCTATTATCAATTGTCCCTTTCAGTAATATGGGCTGCGCGGACAGTACAAGTTATCTACGTTCTCCCGTGAGTTTATGTGGTTTTACTCAGTCCTTTCGAAAAATGCTAGTGTTTTATTAAGTGAAATATAACCACAAACACTCCTGTCCACGAGAGGTGTAGTTGACGCATTTACTCCGTAAGCCTACCCTTCGACGAAACATAACTTACGCATTTGAAGACTCGTAAAGTAATGGATGAACCGGTCATTCTAGCATGATTGCTGGCTGGAAGCATTTTTTGCCCTTTAGAAGCAAATAAAGTGACCGTGAGCCCCGAACTTAACTGCTTCTGACGCTTGGCACCATTTAAAGTTGTCTCCAGACAAAACGGTCCGTGTCTCTTTTAGTCCAGCCGGCGAGCGAAAATATCGTGCTAAATGTAAAAATAATTTATTTACCGTCTTCTCTTTTGTTACAAAAATGTTGAACATTGAAACTAACAACACAATGCCCTGAATTCCTTGAGAGTCTTACACTCACTTTAGATAGTCTGGAAATTACTGCTGTTTATCGAACCTGAACGTTTGTTAGGGGTTGCTGGTCACATAATTCCGCTGCTGGATCCTATCCTGAGCCACATGAATTTGATTCGCATCTTCACACCATATCTGTTCTAAATACACCCATTTTAAGAAATAGTAACCAACTTCAGTGAAGCAATCCTTGATAAGACAGTAGCTTCTCAGCTAGTCAAGGAATTCCTTGCATTTTAGGAGCTCAAAAGTTCATTACTGTGTTCACAAGATGGCGTTGCTTGTCACTGTGCTAAGCCAGATGAATCCAGCACACGTCCTCATCTGTTTTCTTAAGGTCCATTTTGATATTGTTCCGTCTATGCCCGTGTCTTCTAAGCTGTCTCTTTTCTTTAAGGGTTGTCATGCATTTCTCTTGTGTCGCATTTCTGCCATGCTACATCCCCCGCTAATCTCTTACTCTTTCATTTGATTAGCAGAATAACATCTGGGGAGAGTACCATCAAGAATCTCCACTGTGTTCAATCTTTCACCAGTCTCCTATTATTTTCTCCTCTTAGGCGCAAATTCCTCCCTCAACACCCGTTTCTAGAACAAACTTAGCCTATATTTTTCCGTTAAATACTGCTCCCACATTGTGCTACGGACGGGATTTAAATGCTGTTCGCGTTGAAGGGTTAATGTAAGAGACCAAATATCACACCAGTACTAAACAGCAGACATAATTATAATTCATTTTGTATTAATTTTTTGACAGTAAACTGAAGTTAAAAAATTCTGGATCGAATAATAGCAGGTCTTCCTGGAATTTAGTCTGCTCACAGTTTCTTCCTGTATGAAATTTTAATTCGTTAGTGTCATTCCCAAGTATCTGAACTAAGAAGATTTACAAAAATGTTATAAGTATCTTTTTTTGTGTGTGTCTTAGGCCTACATTCTGCTGACGAGCCTTGAGTGTATTTTAAGAAAGTGTCTACAAATAGCTTAAATAACATGTATAGCGTACAGTATGTGCAGTACTTACGTTAGTATAATAACTGTTTAGATTAAGTATTGTAATTGTACGAGCAACTGTACGTACTGTACCTGTGAAGCAATTGCAGTGCCGACAAGACTTACGTCCCTAGACTTGGGCATTTCGAAATTAAGGATCTTTGATACAATGTCGTAAACTGCTCGGGGTGTGTGTGTGTGTGTGTGTCCGCGCAGAGACACTTCGATTTGTTTGACTCTCGTCCGATTCCACAGACGTAAGAAATATAAACTGTGAGAATAGTAAAACGGCATATTAATAATGGCGAAGAAAGAAGAAAAATATTTCAGTCTCGAATCATTCGAGCGAACGTTGGTTAGCTCTCTTGTTTACGTATTCCAGGTGTCCTGGGTTCGAATTCCGAAGAAGACAGTGTGTCTGCGTAAGACGTTCTTTGAACTTGGTTAGTCTGACATGCTAAGTAGTGGGATAATGTGTTACACAACACTCGTCCAGTTCTTTATAATCCCTTACTGGCAATCATGCTCTCTTCGGCAATGCATAGGATCGTCCGTTCAGAACGTACCGTTAAGGCAACGAAAGTTCCGTTCGTGAAACGACTTGTAACGTGACAACAATGGGAAAGTTTGAGGTTACACCCGACAGATATTAACGCATGAATGATCTGTTCTTCACAAAAGTAAGATGACACCGAGACTGTAATATAATGGGTGTGCAGGGCTGTGAATTTGTCCTGTGGGATCAAAGGGATCATGAGTTCTGCTCTGCTCGCAAGTTAATGTGACTGAATGGGCATGCTATCGGTATATAAACCTGTATTTAATTGTTCGTTATTATTTATATATGCTTTTCCACTGCTGGATATTAAACTGAGAGTTTCCACCGCTAGCTCCTTTCGCTACTCATCGATTTCAAAATTTGTTTGCTGTAATAACATTATGTTTAATATCTAAGATGGGTGGGACATATCGCACTTATGGGGCAGAATGTAAAGTACATTGAGTTTTGTTGGGGACGCCTGTAGAAAAAAAAACCACTTGGAAATATCAGTTGAAGATGGGGAGATAGTAATGAAATACACGTTAAAAAATGTGGTGACGGAGTGTAAACTTGATTCTTCCGCCTGAGGATACGGATTTGATCACTTCTCAAGGCGGTAATGAACATTAGGGCTCCATAAAATGAGAGGAATTTCTTGAATAGTTTCTCAAGCAAGGAAGGTGGTCTGTGGAGTTTTTCTTTTAAATATATAAGATTAATTCTTTATTAGAAAATACATGAAATCCATGTGCTTCTAATGTACGTACGTTTACTTTGAGAGCTAATTGTGATAGTTCATCTGGCAACCACGTCTTATATTAGTCTGATTATAAGTTACATTAACATCGCCTCCCTTTCTTTGAACTGCTGAGGAAGCTTCAGAGATAAGCGTTGTGCCTTAAAGCGAAATTGATTGTGTGATTATTATTTTTAGAACTCCTTAAGTGCCGCCTGCAGTCTCTGAACTTCCTCGCGTGCAAACACATCATCCTGGCTGCTGCCATTCCCACAGGCTTCGATTAAAGTTTACTCGGGATAAGGCAGCGCAGAGATTGGTACGGCATGGATGTTTGACCCAGTAACTGTCTGTGGACTCTGTGCCGGATGGTGCTTATTACATGATTCTCATTTTCACAAAAATAGACTAAAGCTCTTTAGGTGTCAAAGTTCTTTAATAGAAAATCAACCAGTTGGTCTTCTTCGTTGTTTCTATTTAGTGCGACGTGGGAACTGAATTTTTTTAGCTTGTTTTGTAGATTTTAACCTTTAAAGGCTAAATATGTTTTTAAGGCGTTATTAGCTTCTTTGTGCTTGTCTGTTTCTGTCTATCTGTCCGCCTGCAAGGGACATCTCGGCTCATAATGAATGTATTTTCATTAAATTTGATATTAAATTATTTTTAAAAAATCTGTCGAGAAAAATTAAGTTTCATTAAAATCTGACAAGAAAAGCGTGCAGTGTATGTGAAGACGTATGTATATTTATTGCAGTTTCTAGCCGAGTTCTCGTTAGAATGAGAAATGTTTAAGACGGAATTGTAGAGAAAATCGAAACACATTTCGTATCAAGAACATTTTCCGAAAATCTTGCCATTTATGAGAAAAATGTGGAAAAATATCGTAGAGCCGGATGGGCCACAGATGACAATAAAACATGACTCATGTGCATTACATACTGGATAACTAAGGCCACAGACTTACACTCAAAATACGTAAGACTTACTCAGTTATTACACCAACCACTGCACATATATAAAATTTATAAAATTAACATAACACCCAACTTGTACAACGAAATTAATCTGTGACTATTTCTAGTGTGACTTTAGCCAGGAATATATAGCTTCCTGATGATGGTCTTAAGACCGAAACACGTCGGAGCGTTTTTAATGTTTTAATGTGTTAATTTTATAAATTTTATATATGTGCAGTGGTTGGTGTAATAAATGAGTAACTCGACAACATGCACGGTGTAACAATAAAAATACGTCAAATTTATTGCTTTTCTACGGTATCAGTGGTTGCGCTAAAGTACCTCAATATTACGTTATACGTACATTGCCTGCGTTGTTAAATGTTGTACCTTACCGTTAAGAGTGTAAGGTACACAACCAGGACAATCCTTTGGATAATTCTCCCTTTTGGTGTCAGTATACGAATAGAGGGGAAGGGAAGAGTCATTTGTCCGTGACCAAACATTTGTGGATGCAAGGAGCGCCTGTTGTAGACGAACGTGGGGCATTTCATGTGAGATAATTACATGCTACGCTCGTTGGCTGGCAATTGTTTATAGCGTCTTGTGTGCTTAGCGTGTGCGCACCCAACAACTCCAGTCTTACATTAGCCTGTCAGTACGTAATGGAGACCCATATATTTTCCTTAAAAATAACATATCTCTGCTAAATTTAAAGGACATGTAATTTAACATTACAAATGAATAGGTGAATAAAAGTGATACCAAGTTAGTGGTCAGGAATGACTGTTATGTAGGAAGGAGGTGAATAGCGCTTATTGATAATACTGGGTAAATAAACAGCAGCGAACCGTGCTGTATGGCTCAGCCTACCAAACAATAATAAATAACGGCGTCGTATATGCTAATGTTTTAGGAACATTATTCTGAATTCTGTAGGGATTTGGAGACATTCCGACTAAACCGAAGCGCCTGTAAAATATGTCTAATTTAGTACGTATACGGAATGTTTATGTTTGCATTTGGTACAGCAACCCCCCAGTGGGCCATGGCCTCCTCATTCACGAGGTTTCTAGACCACACACAACGACGCAGCACAGTCGGTAGGACTCCTCTGGACGAGTGATCAGCTCGTCGCAGAGGCATCTACCTGACAACACACACAACACTCACAACAGACAGACATCCATGCCCCCGGTGGGATTCGAACCCACAATCTCAGAAGGCGAGCGGCCGTAGACCTACGCCTTAGACCGCGCGGCCACTGGGACCGGCACGTATAGGGATGTAGCAATTTGAAAATGAGAGAAAATGTGTCAGGAATAAGGGTTTTTAATTATAGATTCTAACAACAATTTGAGTTTTAAACTGAAATAAATGTTATGTAATAAGACAAACAGGATAGAAAAATTCTTAAAATTGTCCATCTACGATCTGAATGTACAGTACGTTATAGTCGGTTGTTTGCAGCACTGCAATAGTACTCCTCGCACATGTGCATGTAAGCTGCAGGCAGACCTTTGTAACCAAAACTATTACAGTTTCTCTTTGAAGATATTGTAAAATTATTCATTATGAAGCATTCTCTGCTAAATCTTCATCTCACTTTCACTCTGCCTCGACTCCTCACAGCCGTGCTATTTAGGCATACATAGATCTTTTACATCGTCCAGTCCGTGCAATATGGTATATTAGAAGTGTGGTAACACCAACAAACGCACAATTGCACAATCTGTTTATTTTTCTATCACTTAGTTCGTACATATTTCGACATTGTCGCCATTTTCAGGGAACTTACACCAGAATTTCTTTACAAACATACAACAGTAAATAGTCGACAACAAATATGTATTTGTTATAATGTCAGTTTGCGCTATTGACATCTGAATCCGACCTGAGAAAAGGTCAGTTTGTATCCTCTGTTCATAGTCTTGTCATATTTTGCTAGTACGTCTCCGTCCCCTAGCTTGATTTTTTACCAGAGTATTACTTTAAAGACTAAGTGAAAGTACTGTTCTGTCCGTGCGTCCCGATTTCGGAAAGAGCATTACATTTTGGAAGGTTTCCAGGCTTCGCCCGTTTGCTATACTCGAAAGAATAACCATGTAGGTGAAGATGAGTATGCAGCTTTTGTGGAATGATATTGACAAAAGTTAACCGAAGTACACGGAGAAAAACCTGTCCCTATGCTGCTTTATCTACCACAGTTCTTACATGAACTGGCCTCGGATCGAACCTGTGCATCCGCAGTGAGATGCCGGCGACTATATTCTGAGCCTTAGCATGGTCAGAGACAGAGTTTGACCTGTATTGCATTTAAAGATTTAGTTCGTACCGCTTAGTAAACAGTTTGCGTCTCTTTTAAAATAAATTGTTTAATCGTGTATAGGGAATTGTTTAATGTTGGTTCTGAGAATAGTACTCAACAGATAAATGCAGTTTACAGATGGAACAGAGAATTTTAAAGTCAAACCAGCAGTACTTTTCAAAGAAAAACGGTCTTAAATTTTAATAGGTAAGCCATAAAAATATCTGTAATCTTCTGTGAACGTAGAACGTAATCTGTAGAATGTCATTACACATATTGAGGAAATTAGTGCACTGTATTAAAGCTGTTAAACATACAACGCCATTTCGTGGCCACGAAATAATGAAACTGACCTTATCAACCTTATCAGTGGCGAAGTTTTGATGGCGAGATAATACCTTACTCAAGTGTAGATTCTGTGCTATGTGAAAATGAATATGACAAGACACCAAATGCCAGTATAGTTGTAAATCATGTCGAAAATATTCCGAATTTCTTCCATTTCTATCGAAGTGGTGACTGCCATTACTGATAAACTACATCGAAACATGTTAGTGTCATGTTGAATACCCTTGAAAGTATACAGTGTGCGTGTGCGTGTGTGTATGTGAATTCAAGCTGTCGTATGTAATACGAACGTTGTTCTTTCAGTACGTCCACTATCCCTTGTTAATTGGCTGAGCTGAACTGCGTAAAATATGCAGATATTTTGACCCAAACCTTGTAAGTTCAATGATTTTAGGAATGCGTAATAAATTAAATTCTGGTTTCAGATTAGAGCGTGCTGTTATGTTTTTAAAACGGTCGGTATTGACATTTCTTAGGTTCATCTTTTAGAAAACGATCCCTCAGATTTTCTAATGAATGAATCCACATTTCACTAAGACTTATACATTAACAGTATCCAAAGAACGACAGCAGCGTGCGGAAACAAAAGACTTCTCGCTTGTGGTATGCTATAATTACTTGTGAAATAGTTCAAAGTTATTACAACGCCACAAAACTGGTTGCCACGTGCCAGCGCTGGACAGTTATTAGATTTGGTAACCCGCCCATGAATGTGTGTAAGCCCTTTCACATTGAAACAGATGAATATTGTAAATAGAGTACAACGAGAAACTTTTTTTTTTGTTTAAAACACATTACGTTCATATTTGGAAAGTTTACCTCATAAAACTTTTAATGTAATTCAGTATGGCTGTTTGCTATGCTGAAACTTTGCATATTCCCAAACAGACGTGACTGTTAGACCTAAGGATGTCGGTCAGAACAGCTTCAAAAATGCTCCATTTCAAAATATCTGCACTTTGATTTATGTGGTGTCTTTTTTGTTGTTTTCTTGTGATGTGATGGTAATGTATTGATACCCTTGTTCTATTTTTAGGATATGTATTTTGCCTACACAATGGAAAACAAGAACAATTCAGGCATTTTTGTTTCAGATATTTACGTATATCTCTATTTTAGATTTTTGTTCCCGCAGTGGTTTTGTTTGAGAAAATCTGTGAAGTGGAACTGGAATTGCTATGAATATAATTGCGAAGGCGGGTAAGCTGTAAATGCTTCTGCTACAAGAAAGATGAAACTGAATACATCTACAAATCTTTTCCGTGTTTAATTTCCTGCATTAGAGCTCTTATGGATATCTGGCCTGTGGGAATTAAAAAAGGATAGATTTTTATCTTGTCGGTTGACTTTCTAATTTCCAGCAGTTTAAGAGTTGAAAATGCAAATATTTTACTTTACAACTTTTACGTAAGTTGTCGAAATAATCAAAGAAATTTGCAAATCAGTGGGTGTGGAAGCAAGACAGATTTATGCAACGTTAATGAACATTACTGTCTTTCCGGAATGCACTCCGTTTAGCCGGATATGTAATTTTCGATGTTGCAAAGTAACTGATTTTCTGCTATGGGTCGACGCTGAAGAAGAGAGTCACTTGTGCCTCTGTATACTTGGTACATGTCTGCCTGACGGAAGGTCTGTCATCCCAAAAGACTGGTCTTTATATACACCGCTGAAACCTTCAAATTCCTTCTTATAAACCCAAATGGAAAGATTCAGTTTGGAAGTGGATCAATGGATCATGCACTGCCGATGTGAAAGAAGCGGAGTACGTAGTGGAATAATGTGGGAGAGGAATCGGTCCAGTGGCGGGATTTTGTGACAACTGTGTTTGATTTTATGGCTGCCTAACAGTGGACAACTATCACTCTGTAAGAGATCACACACTGTGTAGTTTATTTGGTCGGCTGGCTCGTATCTGCACTAAAGTGTATGCACGTTTCTGTAAGTTTTCCAAAATTATTTTATTTTACAGCACATATGCTAGACACTTGCGATTTTTGTATTTAACGCATTTTTTACTCATATTTATCACCCATTTCATTGTCGGTCTTATAATAAATTGAACATAACTTACTAGTACTGTACAATGAAGTTTATCTGTGACTGTTTTTAATGTGACTTTAGCAAGGAAAAAGTGTAGCTCCCTGATGATGGTCTTAGGGCCGAAACATGTCGGAGCGTTTTTAGTTTTCTAATGTGTAAATTTTATATAAGTGCATTAGTTGGTATAATAATTGAGTAACTCGACAACATGCACGGTATAACAATGAAAATATGAACATAACTTGTTCCTGCTCAATGAATGTCATAATGTTAGGCTTTTGTACGTACTTTCTCTGTTTTTGTGTACACTACAATTTATCCTCTTGTTTTTCACGCCCGCTACAATTTCAGGACTATTTACAAGATTTAAAAATTAATTTTTTGTTTTTATGGAGGAATCATTTTTAGTTCTTGATTAGAGTAGTCCGTTGATGTGAAGAATTCTGTTTCAGTTCGGCGTCCTTCTCGTCTATATAAACACTTTTTCTTCGAGAAAGTGAATTTCGAAGGGAAGTATTTAACAAGAACATGGAATTAAAAAACCGGATGTAAGACGAACATTACGGGGTACCAGAATACGCAGAAAAGATAAGTTAGAAGAAAAGGTGAAGTAGGAAAAAAAGTGGAAGCACAAAGACATAAAAATTGGTGGCAGCTGTTGACGACGGGAGAAGTCTAAGAACATTCGAGGGAATATTCCTGGGTTTTTTTTGAATGATTCTCCAAACTAAATTTTTAACGGTCTTGTGTACAGTTTTTGTAACACTCTTATTATTTTCTACGGAATAAAGTTGCGCAGTTTTAAACAGATATCCAATAGAGACTTTTCCTTACCAAGTTATCCGCCTCTGTAGTAATTTTCATTTGTCTCCTCTGTCAATACTTCGTGGTCTCATGATGTAAGACAAGTGAGTCTCTTCAGATTCAGAACTAGCCTCCATGTTTATTTTGTCGTGGCTGTACTCGAAATTTCATGTATTTTCTGTCTGCCCTACTATGTAATCGGTGTGGCTATTTAACGCTTTTGTCAATTGTGGAGAAGATACATAGTGTCTAACGATGAGCATGTGACCTGAGCGTCGCTTTGTAATCTGTTTGATCAAATTTAAGTGCCGTAATTCAAAACGAAGACGAATTGCCTTTGATTTCAGATTGTGGTGTATCTCTTTAAGCAATAAGAACAGTTATTTTGTAATCGTTTTTAAAACGTGTTTGCTGTAAATTACATTTTTTGAAACATTTATTCTTCGTTTGTTAGTCTGTATCAAGAGAAATTTTCAGCAGCAAGTTAAGGATTTTCCTGTTCTTGTACAATAGTAAACACACTTTCCTCGGAAAATTGTATGTAGTCAAACACAACTGTGTCACATTAGGTGTATTTAATGACTATATATAATGAACAACCACATGTTTCGGCCTGTACTGGCCATCTTCAGGTTGTCTTAGGGAAACTTAAGATCTTACAATAAGCATGCACGCGCACGTGGTGTAGAGATCTCTACATACGGGCCTTATTAGCAAAAACAAAAACAAAAACAAGAATCAAATAAAAACAACACAAAACAAAAACAGGCACAAAAAAATAAAGCTATTGTGGGGGTGTGCTCGGCAGGTATGAAGTTCTGTAGTCGTGCGGAGGCCTGTCATCGTCCTTCTCCTTAATTATGCTGCGTTGTGGGGGGCTCGAGTGGCCTTGGGTGCGAGATTCCCTTGCCTATGGGGGCAGAGTTGTGTGTGTGAGTAGGGTGGTAGATTATTCTAGTCTAGTTGTGCGTGGAAGGATTCCTCTGTATTGGGAAATGTAAATAGGTGGGAACTTACCTGTGCGCCAGGTGTTATTGTGTTCCCGTTCTTTCCGGTTTTATCCCCTGGTGGGTGTGAGTCCATGTGGGTTGCGGCGCTCACTGTTGTGTTGCCATTAAATTATTTTTCAATTTTCCAAGTTTCACAAACACAACGGGGATTACACACTTCCTAGACACTTTCCTCTTATTTGTGTGGTTGTAACTAACTGGCTCGAACGACTCCATGGAGCAGTATCATTGACCTTGAAATGTCTCGAATTGCATGGAAACCGAAGTTCTATTGCCATATTCTGGTGAAAGCTATCTCTTTTCAGGCCTATTACAGGTCCATTGGGTTCCAGGAGTTTGAGGCTCCCAGATTTCTAGATAATGAGCGCATGAAGGTGGTAAGGTTGTCAGCCCTAAGCACCAGCCTCCTTTACCCCCAGGAAATATTCCTACTACTGATTTCCGTTAGACTCAGTCGACTCCAGGGCCATATTGTGGCAGGAAGGATTACGTCATAATTCCAGTGACATCGTCGGGAATCGAAACCTGCGACCTTCCGGCTTGTAGCGCAGTGCCCCAACCATATTCTGGCGCCTGCCCTGAATTAGATGACGTTCATCGTCGTTCTCATGTTATATTTATTGAAGAACAACTTTATTATTATCTTCCTATTTATGACTAGGTCTCTCAATTGGCCTTTTCCTACCGGCTATTCGACAGTAACATAATAAAATAATGATGGACATCTGCTCTGTTTTTGTTCAGTAGATATATAGAACTATAATTTTGCCTGTTGTTTTGTATGGGTGTGAAACTTGGTCGCTGACATTGCGGGAGGAAAGGAAGCTGAGGGTCTTTGAGAACATGGTGTTGAGGAGAATTTTTGGACATAGGATGGACGAGGTAACGGGGGAATGGAGGAGATTGCATAACGAGGAGCTAAATGATTTGTACTCCTTACCCAATATTGTGCGGGTGATAAAATCGAGAAGAATGAGATGGGCTGGGCATGTGGCGCATATGGGTGAGGAGAGGGGTGTGTATAGGGTCTTGGTGGGGAAATCGGAGGGAAAGAGACCACTGGGGAGACCTAGGCGTAGATGGGTGGATAATTTTAGGATGGATCTCCAGGAGGTGAGATGTGGGTATATGGACTGGATTGGGCTGACCCAGGATAGAGACAGGTGCCGGACGGTTGTGAGTGCGGTAATGAACCTTCGGGTTCCGTGAAATGCGGGGAATTTCTTGACTAGCTGCAAACCAGTTAGCTTCTCAAGAAGGACTCTGCACCATGGAGTAAGTAAGTAAGTG